>ENA-UOWK01000016-UOWK01000016.1-bioreactor-metagenome-genome-assembly--contig:-NODE-16-length-233205-cov-25.146644_pt1 | contig 233205 bp, 245 predicted proteins | sample MGYA00238157_ERZ761612 | MGnify/ENA primary metagenome ERZ761612 (study PRJEB28901, sample SAMN06268035) | bioreactor metagenome | isolation source: Joint BioEnergy Institute, California, USA...
CTCAAGATAAACCAACGACCCCCTTTGGTCTAGTCATCTAGGCCTGTCGTTACAGGATAGACCTGGCAGACAATATTATCCGTCCTGAACTCTACTCCCATTTCCTTGTGGACTGAACTGGCATCGCGATGGAGGAAATAGGAAAAAAAATTATATAAAATGTCCAGACCCATCTATAGATTTTCGAGTAACACATGTCCTACCCTGCTACCCATGGTGTTTCGTTCCGCAGATGTAATGTAACTGCCTACCGGGCAATACACAGCTTCAGGGGCCCCAATCTCTCCATGACTCACCACTCCCATGCTTTGATAGACTGCTGCCTATTCTTGCTCGCTTGAAAACTATATGAATCCCCCATTCCATATGGAAATCTATACCGAGCAGAAAACGTGGGGAGCGGCTCTGCGAGGTGACCTCAGCTCGGGATCCCTCGAGTCAGATTCCACGACCATGACCCTTTGGTTGTTGCCTGGTAACATCGAGCTATAAACCTGCTTTTGAAGCGCATGGAGCTGTATTCGATTCTTTCTCCATACAAGCTTGTGGATATTGAACTTTTGATATCTGCTCACCTCTGACCCAGTGAGTGTTGTTTTGCAGCACTGTTTCTGTGAAAACGACACATAGATCTACTTATTTACTTAATCTATCTATATATTCGAGTCTCATCCTGAGACTTGGATTATTCCTGAAACTATCTACTTTACATCAAGTCCCGCGTGTCTTTTCTCCTGGAAGAAACTTCACACGCACGTGATATACTTCATAATATATCCTCACTGCAGCAAACCATGGCTGTACTCTGCGGATGCTCCTACCTTCTTGACGACGGCTATACCCAGGAATTTCTTCCTCAGGTCGACCTGGCCGCCCATGCTACCATACTGTCGTCGATCTCCAGAACCACACTGACCCAGACGTTCATCAACCCTTCAAAAACGAAGCCTATCGAGGAAGCTTCATATACCTTTCCGCTATATGATGGCGTCAGCGTCGTGGGCTTCACCTGCCACATCGGTGAGAGAGTCCTGCGCGGTGTGGTGAAGGAGAAAGAGCAGGCCAAGGCCGACTACCGGGAGGCTGTCGAAATGGGACAGTTCGCCGGCCTCCTGGAGCAGTCGAGTGATACCAACGATGTCTTTCGCACAAAACTCGGCAATGTCCCTGCCGATGGGAAGGTGGTTGTGGAAATCACCTATGTGGGCGAGCTCAAGCAGGACGCTCAGAGCAACGGAGTTCGGTTTACCATCCCTAGTATCATCGCTCCGCGTTATGGGGATAAAGGCTCGCCGTCCGATACTTTGAAGTCGCTGATCCAGCGCGGAGGGATTGATATCACGCTCGACGTCGCAGTCGGTAAGGGTTCTGTGATTCGTAGCCTTCAGTCCCCGAGTCATCCATTGGCGATCTCCCTTGGCCGCACGTCTTGCCATGCCTGAATCGGTCTTTGAACCTCATCAAGCGTCTGCGACGTTATCGCTGCCCAGAGGTCATGTGCTGCTGGACAAAGATTTTGTGATGATCGTCAATGCAGAAGGACAGGATATTCCTGTGGCCTTTCTCGAGAGTCACCCGACCATTCCAAACCAGAGGGCGCTGATGGCTTCTCTCGTGCCCAAGTTCAGCATTCCAAATAGTTCACCGGAGATAGTGTTCGTGGTTGATAGGAGCGGCAGCATGGAAGGAAAGATACCGACCGTGCAATCTGCCCTGATGGTGTTCTTAAAGTCGCTCCCTGTTGGCGTCATGTTCAACATCTGCTCGTTTGGCAGCACATACTCGTTCATGTGGCGACGCAGTAAACGCTACGATGGGACTAGTCTAAAAGAAGCTCTCGCCTACGTGGATAACATTGACGCCGATATGGGTGGTACGGAAATGTACGAGCCGATTGAAGCGACCGTGAACAATCGGTTCAAGGACATGGAACTGGAAGTTCTTCTCCTTACCGATGGCGAAATCTGGGATCAGCAACGCCTCTTCTCCCTTGTCAACAAGGTATCAAGGGAGAATCCCATCCGGTTTTTCAGTCTTGCTATCGGCAATGCGGCATCCCACTCACTTGTCGAAGGCTTTGGGAGAGCTGGAAACGGGTTTGCTCAGGCTGTCCTTGAAAACGAGGAGCTAGACAGGAAGGTTATCCCCGGATGCTCAAGGGGGCTCTGACTCCACATATACAAGACTGCTCCCTTGAGATCGAGTATGCTCACGGGGAAGACGATGACTTTGAGATGATCGACAAAGCAAATGATATTCCAGTGTAGAATCACCGCCGGCAACCGAGCCCCACGCAGAGAGGACTGGAAAGGAAGAGGAATCAGACAAGCCGATATCTCTTTTCGACCCTTCCTATAAGGAACCCGAGACTGAGACCAAAATTCCGCTCCCCTCTGCGTCTGACCGATTCAATGGCCTTCCTCCCGTCAATCCACCCAAGCTCCTCCAGGCTCCTGCTAAGATAACATCGTTATATCCATTCATCAGGTCGAACGTCTACATTCTCTTCTCGCCTGACGCCTCCGGTAGGACTCCGCGGACACTTGTGTTTCGGGCAACTTCGAAGAGCAGGCCGCTGGAGCTGAAGATCCCAATCCAAGACGCCGGTACCGGTGAGGCAATCCATCAGCTCGCCGTTAGGAGAGCAATGTTGGAGTTGGAAGAAGAGCGCGGTTGGATATACGACGCCCGAGACGAAAAAGGGTCGCTGATAAAGGACACGTACGAAAGCAAATGGGAGGATATCGTTGCTCGAGAGTGCGTACGTCTGGGCACCAAGTTCCAGGTGGCTGGACGGTGGTGCTCATTTGTGGGAGTGGAGAAGGATAGCGTCAAGAATGGCGCCGAGACGAAGTAGTGGAGGAAAAGGTGTCCGCAGTGGATGGGATCAGGGGTGTTGCTCGCAGGCCCAGAGGAGCACAACTTGCTGCTCGCAGCTATTACAGGACTAGTCTCTATGGAATTCAACCAACTTCCGCTTCTTCTCCCGGTCCCCAGTTGTTCCAGGGTGGAGCTCCAGAAACTTCACTTTTTGGCCTACCGGCTACGGCTTGTGCAGACGATACAGTCCGCGATGGAAATTCCCGCTATGTGCCACCTATGATGAGGGCGACGCCAGTGGACTGTGTGGAATGCGCGATGGGGCCACCCAGCCCAAGAAGAGGAATACGAAGATTTCTCACCAAGGCGAAGAATAAGAAGGGAGCAGTTCCGAAGTCGACCGCGAAGAAAGTAAAGTCGCCCACGGACAAAGCAGGGTCTACCGCAGACAAAATCCGCGAGATTATTGCGCTACGAACCTTCGAGGGGTTCTGGGAATGGACCGCAGAACTCCTCCGACTCCTCGAATTGAACCGCGTGGAGGTCGAGAAGAAGCTCAAAGAACAGTTCAACGCTGCTGCTAGCAAGCACGGAATTAAGAATGAGAAGGTCGATAACCCATTCCGGAAGGATGACCTGGCCGCGGTCATCGCAACGATGCTGGTGATCACATTCTTGGATAAGAAGGCTTCTGACTATAGGGAAACATGGGAGCTCGTCGGGGAGAAGGCACAGGACTGGGTAAAGCTGCGACTTAGGGAAATGGGGGACGAGGCCGAACGATTTGAGAACCTGAGAGGCGTTATTGATGGTCTGTTTTAAGTTGGTTGACGAAGCCGCTGAACGCAAGTACGTTAGGTGCCCTAGTAGCACCTTGCCAGGTTGTACGTAATAATGCTCAATTTATATCTTATTGCTCGGGGACAGTGTACTGAAGGTACACGGTGTCGATCCTATTTTGAAGTCATAACCAGTTAGACACGGCCCACGTTCATCCTTCAAGACTTAGCAGGATCAAAATATCCAAGAGATATAGTTGATCAGAAGAGGATAGAAAAGGTAATATAAATAAATAAACTTACCACCTGCCCTTCTTGAATCCAACCCCCTTCAACCGTCCCCTCTCCACAAACCCACGCTTCTCATACCATCGCCGCAGCCCTTCCCCTCCATCCTTGCCGTCCTTAGTATCCAACGCCATACAGGCAATGACATTGCGGACAGGCGCGCCGCCGTCCGGCGCCACGACCTCATAGCCCGGAATGCCGGGGTGCTCCCGCGCAAGATGCTTCACTCCCCCGTTGTTAAGGCTCGCGAGGAGCGTGGAGAGAAGAAGACTGCCCAAGCCGCGGTTGGTGTGCGAGCGGTGCACAAAGAGGGAGAGCTCGACAGTGGGCCCGTACGACAGCATCGTGCCCCGGAAGGGCGAGAGGTAGGTGTACCCCAGGACTGTCTCTGTTCCCGTCTCCGTATCTGCGCCGTCATCGACGGCGACAAGAAAGGGGAGGCCACGGCCGGTGATGTCTTGGAATTTGGACATCAGTGATAACAAGGGAGGGGGATTCTGCATGAAGGTAACGACAGTTTCCTGTACATAGTAAGAGTAGATGGCGTGGACTTGGGGGATGTCCGTCGCCGTGGCGGGGCGGACCTTGATGGGCATTTTGGCCGTTGTTGACTTTTGTTATTGCGATGAGGTATGTATATTCAGTTAGATCAAAGGAATTGACATTAAGACAGCTTTCTCCTACTCAGAGTGTATGATAAGTCCAGTCTTTCCTGGGTAATGGCGGGTCAATTAATTGCAGATATTTATACGAGGGGACTTGTGGATGCGGTGGAGTGTATAGATCTGGTTTTACGGTCTGATTGGTCAATTCCATGATAAGATCGGCGCGCAACCGATAACCTCCTTTGTCACTGCGCGCAGATGATCTTGATTTCCAATAATATGGCGCGAGTCAAGAATGAAGGATCTCTCTTGGAGCAACGCGACTCTGATTCTACTGTGCTCTGTTGACTCACTCTCGTGTTCGATGACTCGATGACCCGCCCAGAGGGGCATATCATCACGTGCATATCATCACGTGCGCGGGGAGCACCAGCCCCCCCACCCGTCCGGTTGGAGATGGAGACAAGGACTCCCCGACGTCTTTCACCTCCATCTCCTCTCTCGTCAGTCGGGATCGTCTGACCGCCTTCATGGCCTGAAAGCTGTGCGTTGCTTGCTTCTTTTATCCATTCAGCTGATCACCTCTGGAGTGCTCTTTGTTCCTTGCATCCCCCGCATCTGAGCCGTACACTGCCTAGCACCCCCCCCCCTACAAGCACCATGGCGTCTACGACGATCCCCCTTTCGCAGATCCCAACTCTCTCTCTTCTCTACAGGCTGAAGCGCTTGGTCCCAGTCGCGTCTCCGATCATTTCCAGACCGTCTGAGACGCTCAACAACACGATTGCACTGATAAGGAATGATATCACCAAATTGGAGGTCGACTGCATCGTCAACGCGGCCAACGAGTCCCTCCTCGGTGGTGGAGGTGTTGACGGCGCTATTCACCGCGCTGCTGGTCCGGATCTGCTGCGTGAATGTCGCACTCTCAACGGCTGCGATACGGGTGACGCCAAGATCACAAATGCATACCGTCTGCCATGCAAGAAGGTCATCCATGCTGTTGGCCCCGTGTACCACAGGGAGAAGGCCAAGGGCGGGAACCGCCAAGAGGTGCTTCTCCGGAGCTGCTACCGCCGCAGTCTGCAGCTGGCCATCGAGAACGGTATGAAGAGCATCGCGTTCTCGGCATTGAGCACGGGCGTGTACGGATACCCCAGTGAGGAGGCCGCTCGTGCAGCTATTGACGAGGTCCGGACCTTCTTGGAGGAACCCAGCAACGTCGGAAAGCTGGAGCGAGTTATCTTCTGTAGCTTTGAGCGCAAGGACGAAGCTGCCTATGAGCGGGTGATTCCGTATGTCCTCATCCTCAGCCTGTGGTGTCAGCGTGTGAGACTAACAGATTCGCAGAGAATACTTCCCGCCCACCGAGCAGGACCTCCCTCAGTCCTCAGCGGAGCACTCTGAGCCTAAAGCACAAGAGGGTGAGTCTTTAACGTCGTCCGAGACTCTCGCAGCCAAGCTCCCAGACCCGCCTACCTCGGAACCCGCGCTGGATGGACAACCGGAAGCTAAGAAGCAAAAGGTTAATAACGCAGACGACACCGCAAACCATGTTCTAGTATCCAAGGAGGACCTGAAGAGCGAGGATGAGTGGGAGGAAGTGGACAAATCCGAGGGCGGACCCATTGAGCGGCTGGATGATGAGCCCGTAGAGGTTGCGAAGGCGCCTACGGCAGCGGACGTGCAGAGTGTCCAATCTAGCGGCATCATCGATTTTGACGAACCGGCATCTGCAGAGAGCTCTATGCTGGTTAAGGACTGGTAGCGCGCGCTTGGGTTTCCCATCTGATGGCCAATGCGCGATGCGACGATCACGTCATGCCTTTGGACCTGCAGGATTTGATTTGCTTAGGCGTTACTCGGCTTGACCAATGGGACTGGATACCTTAATGGCATTGCTCGACTTCTTTATCAGCCGGAATAGTTTAACTCATGATCGTCGGCAGCTATGAATCGCTTTGTGTACCGTTAATGCGGGGAATCCAATTAACCTGGTACCAGAGATAGTCCGCGGTAGTTGTTTGATACCGTGACCTGTTATGGAATAATGAGCTTTTATTATATTTTTTTCTTTTTCATCAGTTCCTAGCAGTAATATTATTCTTCGCACCTCGCGGGGTCTTATCAGCACCGTGCAAACGATGCAAACAAGCATCTCCACAAATCTCCGAGCGCTTCAACGCCGAGCGCCGCCGTCACACGCTCGATGCTGAGCGGGAATTCCTCTGTGGACGATAAGGACATTCATGGAGCAATGACAAGCGAAAACTGCCCCGTCCTATAGCTCAATTGCTTGTCCGGAAATTCCCCCAATACACTATTCTCCATCCCGTACCTCAACCACCTCCCATTCCCACCCCTCCGCCATGGCTCCGCAACGAGACTCTGCAAGCAGGCCCGCGGGCCTCCGCACGCCTCCTCCTCCTCCTCCTTCTCCTGTTCCAAAGCTGCGAGTCATCTCCCACGAACTCGCCAAAGCGCGCTATTCGAGACCGCTTCCCTCCTCCACCTCCGCTCCCTCCGCTACCTCTTCCGCCACTAGCTCATCCTCATCCTCATCACCCTCATTCTTCTCCCGCCTCCGCACCCGCCTCTCCGCCCTCCCGCCCCCCGTGCGGCGGACGTTCCGCGTCCTGCGCGCCCTGGCGCCCATCGTCCCCATCGGCATCTTCTTCTCCGAGCACGTCTTCCAGGTGATGTGGGTGCGGGGCCCGTCCATGACGCCGTACCTGAACGAGGACTGGGCGGAGATGCAGACGCGCAGCGACATGGTGCTCGTCAATATGTGGCCGTGGGGCGGGTGGCCGTGGGAGCGGAAGAGGAGGTTGGAGAGGGGTATGGTTGTTACATTCCGGTAAGCCTTTCCCCCTTGCATCGGATTTATTTTGGTTGGGATTATAAGATACTGATGATGTTTGTTTTCTAGATCACCCGCCAACCCCGACCACATCGCCATCAAGCGGGTGATCGCGCTCCCCGGGGACCGGGTCACGACGCGCGAACCTTGCCCGAAAGCCTCGCAGATCGTGCCCTTCAACCACGTCTGGCTGGAAGGGGACGCCGACGATCCGCGCAAGTCGCTCGACAGCAACACCTACGGCCCCGTCAGCATCAGCCTGATCACGGGGAGGGTGGTCGCCGTGCTGTGGCCGCGGATGAGGCTGCTCAAGTGGTGGGAGTGGGATAATGATGATGATGATAATAATACGGACGGGGAGGGTAGTGGTGGTGGGAAGAGGTACGGGAGCGCAGTGCGGGAGAGGGTGGTCAAGGGGGCAGTGAAGTTGGAACGGCCGGTGATTGAGTAAGGTGCCGTTCGTTGTTCGTTCGTTCGCGGATGTGGATTTGTCATTATGATGATTTATTCTTTTTTTTCTTTTGGCTGGGAAGGGAAAGCGATGCTTCGTGGATGTATTATATGTATCATTATAGAGTGTATGCATCGTCCTGATATGGATTACGAACCTCACTCCAGGTGGGCTGGTTGACGCAATGCCAAACAAATGAGAGAATTGAAAACCCATACCGTGAACGCATTTCTCTGCTCTTCGTCATGAAACAGAAACGTATTCCCCGGTAAACCTGAAAGTCCTGATAACGCCCCCGCTTTTTGCCCGAAATCCGTCTATCCCATCACAATCGTAGAAGTCCCAATTCTATTAAGTGGAAATGACACGTATATCCTCCCCTCCTTCCTCCTGCAATCGATCAATCTCCGACTCGATGCTCAGCACCCACCGATCCCTCTCCACCCGGCTCCGCGTCTTGAACACCACGCTCCGCCCGGGCACACCCAACCGGGAGACCGGCCGTACCGTCTGCCTGGTCCGACCACCCTCCGTCTCCTCCGACGCGCGGAACAGACTCTTCCGCAGCGGGTGCCAGATGACGAAGCAGATGGCAGTGTCCTCGTCGGAGCTGGTCCAGCCGTCCGTCGAGAGATAGACACGCGGCAGCGTGTGGCGGCCGGGACGGGTGCTGTCAAACGTCCGGTCCCTGTACAGGAGGTCGTTTTCCGTCAGCAGGCCCGAGTAAATGTAGCAGTCGCGGAGGTCCAGTGTCGCGCTGAGCTCCTGATGGATGTGGGGGATCTCGACGCCGGTGCGCTTGCGGAGAGCGCTGCTGAAGATGAGTAGCTTTCCTGCGGTGAGGAAGACGTTACAACGGGTGAAGGTGGCGTGGCGACGGGGCTTGCGGTACAGTTGTCCGCTCATCTGCGTATCTCAGTCTTAGCTATGGCGGTCGTAGTCATAGGTGAGGTTAAGGTAGGTGAAATGGGGGAAATAGATATACAAAAAGCCAAAGATTGTCTAGACATACCTTGATAGCCCGACAGCCGCAGATGGAGCACATGTTGTAGAGACGCGGTGACGCCTCGGCCCTCTTCACCTCCCACTTCCTGGCGAACTGTCCTACGATCGACTCCATCTCTTCGTCGATGTTCAGTATTTCCAGGTTATGTCGCCGCACCCTCTTGAGCTCGGCTGCGTCGACAGCAATACGTGCCTTCCAGTATTTTATCAACGCGCCGAGTCGCTTCATCCATTCGTCTCGAGTAGCGGTGTTGTATGCTTGAAGCCGCACGACGAGGCCATTGTCCAGTGCCATCTCAAAGGTGCGGTCATCATCGAACTGCTTCGTAGCGCCGTCATCTCGATGGGTGTCCATCACCTCTCGGTGGAACTCGACATCTGGACCCTCGTTGATGTTTCGATCGGCAGGAGAGCAGCCACGGTGGACATGTCGCACATCTTGCACCCGGCAGAGGTCGATATAGCCTTCGGTCTGGCTGATGTTGTGGAGGTTCCTCTGTGCCTCTGCGTATGCTTCTTCGTCCTGTTCCCGGACGTACTCTTTGTCATCGCTGGAAAGCCAAGTAATGTTTCCATCTTGCACCGGATACGGATCGATTTCATACTGAAGCGGCATCCTCTCTACGATCTCGCGAGAAGAAGGTACGTCTTCATCCGCCGTGGTCGGAAGTTTTGGGGGCCCCGGCGGCGCGGCTTTAGCTGGACGGCAGAAACACAGATAGTGATCTTGCGTCGAAAAATACAATCGCTTAAAGAACATCTTGTTCAGCCGCTGGTGTGCGCCTCGTTGAGACGTGAGGCGAATTAAGAAACCTTCTACGGGCGCTGGCTCTTCTTCCCTGCCTTCATTTTGTTGTTTGATAACGGTGGAATAGTGGTGCTTCGGTCGAAGCTCGAGGTCATGAGACACCTGCATCGCTATCGTCCCATGCATCTTTTGCTCGTTGGGACCATGAACCCATTCCAACCGGTCATATCGCTTCCAGGCCAGGCCCATTTTCTCGAATTTCGACCAAGCGCTCAAAACATCCGCCCATTCTGGTCGATCCTTGAGCATCTCCATGCAACCCTTTATGATGCCCGAAGCTGCAAACTGTTCCTCAGCCGCGGTCCTGGTGAGCACTCCATTGGTTTCCCACTCGCCGTTTGCCGAGTCAGCGCTCTGCTCGAGCTGTTCAAAGGGATTTCGAAAGATAAGAGATACGCCCAAATCGGGGACATTGATAAGGAGTGAAGACGGGCGACGCCATCCTAGAGCCTGGCGAATGAAAGTATACCATTCGACTGCGTGTGCGGCCGACCTCGGACGTATAATATACATCCTCGCGCCTTGCTTGAAAGGTTGCCAGATGACAAGTGTCTTGTCAAGCGCAGAGAACAGGTTCACTCTGGTATTTTTATAATTCAGGGCCACCTCGTGACGTGGGTACTTCCGGGTCTTTGGGTTTTCCACCTGCGGAATGACACGCGTTTTGTGCATCTGGAGTATGAATGGTGTATGTTTTCGAGAGCTCTGCCGGCAGACTACGAGAAATTCACGCCATTTATCCACAACACGTGTCTCTATCTTCAGACTGTCATTTTCGCTGTAGTCGTCAGGAAGAAGCCGCTCCATCGTTTCTTCCACCCGGACTAGCATCTTTTCCGCCTTGATGATCTCGCCCTCTTGTACCTTCTGCCTTCGAGACCGTCTCTCAGAGATTTTCTTCTGGGTCCTCTCGATCCGAGATCGGATGCGCCGTCGCTTATCCAGCACAGTGTCGCCCAAGTTAAACCGAGCCAACCTGCTTGATGGAGGAGTCAATCTTCTCTGCTCGGCTCGTCCCTCGTCGAGGTAATCCTGGTCCGGCGCAGTTTCATCAGGCTGAGGATCCTGCTGCTGCAAGTCCACTGACGCGTTCCCGAGAGTATTGTTATCATCCTTTGGTTGCTCAGACTGTTGATAGACTGGAGGAGATGCCGAAGAACCCGCTTCGTCCATATACGTTCTTTGGCTTGATTCCTGAGGAACCTGGGGACGGGACACGCCTGAAGCTGAGCTGGGGACATGTTTACGCGAGCGGTTCCCAGAGCCTTTGCTGTTGATATTTCTACCGGATGATATTCGTCCAGAGTCGTTTTCGTTAGAAATCGCCTCTCGTGCCGTGAAGTATGTGCGCGAGGCCTGGGTAGTATATGCAGAATCGATATCAGGGTCTCTTTGGTTGGGTGAAGGCATGTTTCCTGTGTCTGGAACATCAGACTGATCCTGAGCAGCAGACTCGGATTGTGATCCCGCGGCTTTGGTTCTCTCAGTTGTCCGATTGGATTTAGATACGTCTCCTGACTTTGGCCTCCTCGAACCCTCCCTGTCAGGCTCCTCGCTTTCTGTGTCTTCACTTGAACTGGTATCCGATTGCGGAAAGTTAGGTTGTTGGTCTCCTGCAATAGGTGGTCCAGTCAGGTCTGCTAAATGCCTCTGATGGGGAGCAGAAGGGTCTGCGGAGAATGCGACGGTTCGTGAGGTATAGTTCTCAAAGCTCAACCTCGTCCTGTACCAGGACTTGCGGTAGCTATTCAACCATCCTTCTGGAATTGGCCCTATGAAGAACCGTCTGCTGGTCATATGCAAGTGGTGTGCAGAAGCATGGCGCTGTCAGAACGTTAGTTCTCGCCATCTGCAAGAATGCCTGGGCAGCAGGAAGTACCAATCGCTGAGCTGTGTAGGACTCGGCCTCCAGCACAGGATGCTCTTCATGATACTGGATCTGAGGGGGAGCTGCTGAGCTATCGGCAGCATCCTGGCCAGAGTCCTGCGGAGCGCTCATGGCACTGGGAACTTCATTAACGACGAACAAATTAAAAAGTAATTAGAACTTCAATAAAAAAAGAGAAACATTCAAAAGTAAACGGACTAAAGACTTCAGCAAAAGAACACTCCCATATCAAGAAATACAATGGACGGAGAAGGTAACTCGAACTTGATGCATCCAGATCCCATTACTGTTCTTGGATCTCCACGGCGGGGTCTGGATCTGGCCGATGACGTCGTGTCGTGGTCCCAGTCCCGTGACGGTTTGGCATGTTTGCGCTGTTTAGCCTGTTTGCGCCGTGCTCTGGTGGGGCCCGCCCCGCTGTACGCTATTGGCTTGCGCGTCCTGCCACGGGGGCGATCCCCTGAGTCCCTGACCGCTCCGCGACCTGACAGCTGTTGATAACTACCCCGTGTTCCCGCTGCCCGTCTGGAATTCTATCCTTAATCCTTTACGCTCTTCGCTGGTCACAGTCGTTAGATTTTTCAAATACAAACACTCTTGAAGATGTCTTCCACCGCCGTCATTCCTCCTGATGGAACCTGGTTCGATACTTTGAAGAGGTCTTTCGCTGATGTTCCCATCGATGCCGCCAATGACAATGCCATTGCTACCACTGAATTCCTCGAGGCCGCGGAGGCTTTGACAACCCTGTTCGGTAAGTCGAAGCGACAAAAATCGCTAATTTGGAATTTATCTAATCTTATAATCACCGTCTAGATCTCCTTGGTTCTGTCGCTTTCAACCCTGTCAAGAATGACTTGATGGGCAACATCAAGGTTCGCGTGATTCCACCGCTCCAGAGTAGGAAGGATCTAACCGATACTCCAGAAAATCAGAGAAAGGCAGCTTGCGGCCCCTGCCGAGTCGGCGACGCTGCAGGCTCTTGTCCTGAACGAGCTGAAGGAGAAGAAGCACACTGCCGCCGAAGGGTTGCTTTGGCTTGTCCGGTATGAACTATTCCCGTGCCTCTTGCTTCAATATATTGTGTTCTCAATACTCTCATCTTGCGTCGATGCCATAATAACTGGGGTGGTGTGGTAAACTGTCTAACCGTTGTCAAACCATACAGTGGCCTTGATTTCACCGCTCAATCTCTTCGTCACAACCTCTCCAACCCCAACGAGGAGCTCTCCAACTCTTTCCGTACCGCCTACGGGGCAACCCTCAAGCAACACCACTCGTTTGTCGTGAAGCCGATCTTCAGTGCCGCTATGTCTGCGACTCCATACCGAAAGGACTTCTACGCGAAGTTGGGCAACGACCCTGCAAAGGTTGAAGCCTCCCTGCATAAGGAGGTAGCTGCTCTTGAGGAGCGGGTTGCGATTCTGAAGGCATTCCAGGAGAGGAAAGAGGCGAAGTGGTAGATTGATGGCAAAGAACACCGTTAACCTTTTATGCCATTCGGCGTATTTCCCATGCTTTCAGATTTTGTTTTTCTCGAATAAGCTGGCGGTACAGGGAACATTTCTTTCATATACTGGAACTATTCGATGGCATTTTCGATCCTCTCACTGGAATTAGAATCTGACAGCATCCATTCACATGGCCTATCGACACTTCATGGAGAGGCTTTTCAGATTTTGATCACAGCATGCAGAATCCTGTGCATATAGCCTCAGTTCCTGATACCCTGTGATTATTTACAGTATAAATTTGAGGAGATATCATATTCTCTATATCTTACTATCTAGTTCATACGTCTGCTTTCAAGGCCACGCCCTTGTTTTGTTTCCTGCTCTTCTGATCTGAAAACTGGTCTAGTACTGCTCTTCTCCGCATATTCACGAAACCAACACATCTGAAAATATCGTATTACTAACTTTGGTCTCTAGAAGATTTTCCCGAGTCTGTTCTGGTTCTCGCGACGTGTACGTCTTGCCTCATTCAACAGCTATACAGTTACTCTGGGTCCTTGATATCAAAGCTATCCTGACCTATCTTTACCCTGGACAATCCGGTCATGGAACATGTTGCTTAAGATATAGACATGAACAAACTCAGCATCCAAGTTTAAGATGTCGCTGTGGACTCTTCAGGGACTAGAACTTGATCACTCTGTTGCGTCCGGATGCTCTGGATATGATGCCTCGTCGTCTAGTTAATAATAAAAGATAAACGGCAGCTACGATATTCCGGCTATGTGGTACGACTGTTGAAACTTGAACTGCAGGCGCATCCAAATGGGTTGGGCTTTCCGTGTCTAGTTTGGTCCAAGTTCAGTAAGAACACATGGCATGATGCGGATGAGCAGCTCTAGTCCAGACCCCCAGGAGTCAGTAGTCCGTACAGAAGCAGTGTTCCTTTCGCCTCGATTGCTTCGCCGCCCGGTGGCGAAGGGCAGCAGAACCCCCTTGGATGGAAAGCAGACGCTATTCCTCGATTGAACATGGTACCTACCCCGAACGGCGCCGGACGAATGGAGAGCTTTGAGATTACCAAGGTTAAAGCTGAACTGCAATTCGGGAACCGCTCCATCGTTCGACTCGGGCAGCAACCATATTCGATAATAAAGAAATAACCTCTGGAGAAGACTGTGGTTCGCCTCGCAAGAGGTGTTGCGGTCCGCTGAGTTAAAAGTCTGACTTGGGCTGGCTCCAGAACGGTTGATCGGCCCTCCAAACTGCAGATACTGCCTGTTTACTATTCGAATAGGCCTGCAGCTTCATCTTCAGAGGTTCCACCCACGAGATGTACTATCGACGGTATTCCACATGGAGCCCCTGATTGAGCTCCCCGGGACAAATTCCTTTTGGACCTTTTGTGCTGCTTTGTTTATGTGCTTTATCTCTGTGCAGTGGCTCAATTCCGGAAGTAACTTATGCGAGCCTATTGAAAAAGTGTTGGATAACAGGTAAGGATGGAGTGCTAACCGATTATCACGCGATCAATGAAAGGTTCGTCCCCACTTCCGGCGTGACTTGTGCGCATTTTGCTTTTGATCACCCTGACGAAAATGAGAGTACAGTAGTAGCTACCCGTCTGTCGCTTTCTGGATTATAATCGAAGGTCTCACCACCTTCTATATCAACAACAATAAGTAATGCTCTTGGCACAAAATGGAATCGAAAAAAATTCCAGTCATCTTCAATCAGACCGTCTATCCCAGAGCGTGCTCGGATCCCTTTGCCGCATAACTTTGGATTTCAAAGCACCTTCTAGGCTTCGGTCGCAGACCACCTTCTACCCCTGAGCCAGAACCTCCTCGAGGGTTGAGACCCCTGTTAAGACGGGAAGCGCTCCCTCCACACTACTCGCTCCTATATATGGGGGTACTGCCTATTCCATGCAAGTACGGAGCACGCAGCATTTTCCCCTCGGAGAGTTCAAATGAGTGGAACTCTCTGCCGCGACCTCGCGAATATGGTGGAGCGTCCTATGCCCGGGCCGGTCTCTCCCCTGGTGGGACCATCAACAGACGTGCCGCACTTGACGGCTGAAGAGAATGGCACGTGGTGGGGCGGGCGTTCGTGAAACAGCTCCTATGAAGTTTATTATTTTATTCTTCGGCAGCGCGCGCGGAAGATTCGGCATTCGCAGAGGTTCTTGTTTCTTATTTGTGCAGCCGTCGGCAGAGTTTATCATTTTCTATCAGACCCCGGGTGTTTACCATTGGACCGTTGAGCGGCATAGCAGCCATGTGGCTGGAGAGGGACACAACACCCGCGTTTTTGCGTGCTGGGGATCATGCTATCCAAATCTGTTTAAGGGAAATCATCGGCTCGTCTCGGTGGAGGCCACGCTGCCGATCCCTCATAGATCTTTTGGATGATAGATCGATCGTGAGGAACTTAGGCCCGCAGTACTCCGTGCTCCAACTTCACAGAGGCCAAATCCTGGGCTGAGCTTTCCCAAAAGCCAGAGCTTAGAGGTCTTGACTGGATGGATCGGCGCTCCGATTTTCCGCACGCAGTTGAGCACGGTCGATTGGAGCACAGGAGAGCCGCGCGGTTGGAACCACTTCCCACACTGTATCTTTCGCACTCCTGAGAGCCAGATTGTTATTGCAGAGCGCAGGGCTATGAACTGATCTCGTCCTCAACACGGCCTTGTCGACACAGCCCGCCAAAGTATCGTGGTCGTTTATGGAATACGGAATATGGAGTAGTCCCCGAGAATGGAGGCCGATCATGAGACGATTGGTGTTCTCGCTTGCGAGTCCGTCGGCAACCCGACCGATGTGGATTGTGGACGGCATCATTGAAACGCGCTAGAACCTGGAAAAGATCTAGACTTGCCTTTTTTGAGTAAGCCACTCCTAGCCCTGCTGGCGCGGCCGTGCGGCATGTGGAATGACGAATTACGGAGTATCTTCAGAGCATCGTTCATTGCAGCGTGACCCGTGCCTCCGCGTGTTCTGTGCAGCGGTTCGTCGTCTTCTTGGGCACGGACAAGGCACGCTGAACCAGACACAAGCAGTTCGAATCCTGTTCGAGGACTGCTGCCATGCTTAAATAACAATGCTGATCGAAAGTCCTTTCCGTAACGGTCTCTAGCTTTATGCTGTCCCTTGGTACTGGCAACTGCCAATAATGGACCTCGTGATGAGTTTCTATATCCCCACCTCGGACCTTGGCGTTTGGCCAGACGGCTGGAGCTTGCTCCCTGTTAAATATCTTGTGTTTCCTCCCCCTGTCCAAGCCAGCGTCTGGCCGCTCGTGACGCTCCTCACGGCATAATATCGAAAAAGCCCGGTGCCATTCGAATCACACCATGTGAGCAGGTTCTCATTCTATCGATATCATAGCAGCAATCCATCCTCGAACTGCGCAGCAGAATGGCGCTGGAATTGGAGGGCAGGAGCAAGGCGATTTTCGTCGTTACGACAGTGCTCTTTGCCATCTCGTTTGTGACCGTCTGCCTACGGTGCTTCGTGCGGTTGAAGATCGTCAGGTCCTTCGGATGGGATGATGGTTTTATGGTCCTGGCAATGGTATGCAAAAGGAATCCGAGCCCGGGGAAAACACGGCAATCTTAACGTTTTGTTGATAGGCGCTGAACATCTGGTTCGCGACGTGCGGAATTGCGGGATCACTCCACGGGTTTGCCAAGAGATTTTCGGAACTTGACCTGGGAGAAATCAAGACCGCGCTATTGGTATCGAGCTGCATGTTCGATTTGGAATGATAGAATACCTGCTTACATTCGCCATAGTGGTGGTGGCTCGGCCAAAGTTCCTATGTCTTGACATGCGTCGCTGCAAAGATATCTATCGCCCTCTCCCTCCTTCGCTTGACTATCAGCAAGATCCATATGATCATCCTTTGGATCAATATTGCCTTGACGACCATTGTCGGACTCGTTTTCTGGTTCCTCTTGATGCTGCAATGTACCCCGGTGAAATACTTCTGGGATAGAACTGTGGAAGGCCACTGTCTGGACACCAATGTCATTATCACAGCAGCCTATGTCTATAGTGTCGTTGCTGCCGTGTGCGACTTCACCATTGGCATCCTACCGATCTTCCTTATCTGGAACCTGCACATGAATCCCCGGGCGAAGTTTGCTGTAGCGGGAATTCTCAGCATGGGTTGCGTGTATGGGACCAATGCGCTCAATGTGCCGTCCTGCGCTTCTGCTGACCCTTGGTTTTAGTGCCAGCGCCGCTGTTGTGATCCGTATACCTTATCTCCACGACTACCATAATCCAGATTTCCTATGTATGAAGCTGCCTTTCATCTCTTATCCTACCAGCTTTCCTCCTCAATCCACAACACTGCTAACAGCATCACCCTTTCCAGATGCAACTGCCAACATCTCGATATGGTCAAATGTCGAGGCCAGCCTCGGCATCACGGCAGGAAGCCTGGTGGCACTCCGCCCGCTTTTCCGCTTCTTCCGCGACGGCAGCTTCCACACTTCTCGAAGCGTCAAAAGGACCAACACTAGCATCTTGCTCTCGAACATGAGTGGGCGCGACCCTACAGGCAAAGTTAAGCAGGGCCCAAACGAGCCGGGTTACTGGCGACCCGATATTTACCCGGACGACGCCCACGCGGTCGTGACGGCTGCTGTCAACTCGGACCGTCGAAAGCACCGCCGGCGGAATAGCACGAATAGCAGCCAGGAGGATCTCAATCCCAAGGGGGAGGACTCCTCCAACGGCGTCAGTGTCCAGAAGACGTTCGTGGTAACTTCAAACGCGATATAGGCGTGGGAAGGTATGTCTGGTGCATAAATACTAATTGGACGGTGCCTACTATGTATGTTATATGAGCGTTCATGATACCCACTCCGGGAAAACCACACCCCGTGGATATCTTCATTTTTACGGATACTCATAGCAGTAATTGGTCATCTGAGAACGTTCTAATGATAGCCTGGCTTTACATGTGTGCAGTACGATGCAACCGAACGAATTAGTTTGGGATATAGAGACAGAACCACCGGAGATGACTATGACATGGTACCCTTCAAGCGTCAACAGTGATAGATAGCATATCTCATCATAGAAGCATATGGTAAGCTGGTTAAGATGCATACATACCATAGTCTGTCGTATACAACGATCGACCTCGAGGGCTGCGAAGAACAGATCTTGGACATCCGTGCGCTGTTGAACAGACCAGGAGTTCTCTTCTGTGCGGTGCTCCGTGCTCGTATCCGGATCTCCACCGGTCGCCGACGCCTGGCGCCGGCGCATCGACAACAAGATGAGAAAGATGTTGGAGGTCAGACCGTCAGGGCGCTTGGATACACCGGAAGCGCGCCATGCCCGATCAGGACCGGGTCGGACTTTCCTGTCTCCGGGGCTGTGGCTGATGCGGCAGAGTGGCTGGGGGTGCGGGCCAATCGATGACGAGCAGCGCCGGCGTTTAGTAAGGAAACGGTCTGCGGCGAACAGCCTGGAGGAATTTCTATCGAGGTGGCTTCTTCCTCGCAGCGCTCCGTCCGCCTCTGTTCGCCTTTCGGACGCCTCCTCCGCCGTGACGGCTGTCTTTTTCTTCCTTTCAATTCCCGTCTCTTATGTCTCCTTAAGGCTCTTTTCGCTCCTTACCGTCTGACCTGCACTGCGGTCATTCGAGCTCCATCATGTGCGTTTCTCACCTCCGGCACATCGCGTGCCACGCGACATCGAGTCTGGACCCAGCTGACAAGGTGTACAGGCCGAAGCTTGTGGATGATCCGCAGATTCAATATGCGTCGCTTCATAATCCTCTCCCGATCCAGCTGCATACGTATGTGTGGCCATTTCTCATAATATGGCCCGCCTTCCTCGCCGTCTATCTTTCCCCCGAGCGGTACGATAAGTACATCCAGGGCCAGGAATGGACGTTCGTCTGGACGGGGACAATCATCACCGTGCAATCGCTGCTGTGGTTGATGACGAAATGGAACATTAACATCAATGCGCTCTTCACCTCGACCCGGACCAAGTCCGTCGACTCCGCGCAGCTTATCAAGGTCATCCCTGTGACGAACGCGGGATCCGGGGAGATCTGCCCCCTGATCCACGATACGACCGGCGGAAAGAAGACAATCTCGTTTCGGTTCCAGAAGCGTCGTTTCCTGTACTACCCGGAACGGAAGTGCTTCGCCCCCCTGTCGTACGTCCTGGATGCGGATCCCAAGCCTGCCATCAAGACCTTCCAGCAGAGCCGGGGGTTGACTTCCAAGGAGGAGATCGAGCGTGTCCACCACCACTATGGTGATAACACGTTCGATATCCCCGTTCCGACCTTTATGGAGCTCTTCAAAGAACATGCGGTGGCGCCTTTCTTCGTCTTCCAGGTATTCTGCGTCGGGCTCTGGATGTTGGATGAGTACTGGTACTACTCGCTGTTTACTCTGTTCATGCTTGTCGCGTTCGAGAGTACTGTCGTATGGCAGCGTCAGAGGACTCTGAACGAATTCCGTGGCATGAACATCAAGCCCTATGATGTCTGGGTATACCGTGAGGGCAAGTGGCAGGAGATCACCAGTGACAAGTTGCTTCCCGGTGATCTGATGTCGGTCAACCGGACGAAGGAGGACAGCGGCGTCGCTTGTGATATCCTCCTGATCGAGGGCAGCGCAATTGTCAACGAGGCTATGCTTTCCGGAGAGAGCACGCCCTTGCTGAAGGATTCCATCCAGCTCCGACCTGGCGACGACCTGATCGACCCCGATGGCCTGGACAAGAACTCCTTTGTGCACGGTGGCACCAAGGTCCTCCAGATCACGCATCCGAACACGAGCCCCGAGGGAGCGGAGCAGTTGCCAAACATTGCTTCTGGAGTCCCGAACCCTCCGGACAATGGCGCGTTGGGTGTTGTTATCAAGACTGGGTTTGAAACCAGTCAAGGCAACCTCGTCCGCACCATGATCTACTCTACAGAACGCGTCTCCGCGAACAACGTCGAAGCACTGCTCTTTATCCTTTTCTTGCTCATGTTCGCCCTTGCCGCCGCCTGGTATGTCTGGCAGGAGGGTGTGGCGAAGGATCGCAAGAGGTCCAAGCTCCTGCTCGACTGTGTCCTGATCATCACGAGCGTGGTTCCCCCTGAACTTCCGATGGAGCTGAGCTTGGCTGTGAACACCAGCCTTGCAGCGCTGAGCAAGTTCGCGATCTTCTGCACTGAGCCTTTCCGGATCCCGTTCGCTGGCCGAGTTGACGTTGCTTGCTTCGACAAGACGGGTACTCTGACCGGCGAAGACCTGGTTGTCGACGGTATCGCGGGTCTCACCCTGGGCCAGAAGGGTGCCAAAGTGGAACCGGATGGCGCTCACACCGATCTGATCAAGGCCGACAGCGTCGGTCTTGAGACGACGCTTGTCCTCGCGACTGCTCACGCTCTGGTGAAGCTGGACGAGGGCGAGATTGTGGGTGATCCAATGGAGAAGGCTACATTGACATCTCTTGGTTGGGTACTTGGTAAAAATGATACCTTGGTTAACAAGGGTATTTCCGCCAAAGAGTCTCCCCGTGTGCCCGACACGGTTCAAATCAAGAGAAGGTTCCAGTTCTCTTCTGCTCTCAAGCGTCAAAGCTCTATCGCCGTTGTCACCACCATGGAGAAGAAAACGTCGAAGAGAACGAGGGCAACGTTCGTTGGTGTCAAGGGTGCTCCTGAGACGATTAGGACTATGCTGGTGGAAACACCTCCGAATTACGAGGAGACGTTCAAGTACTTCACCCGCAACGGAGCTCGAGTGCTTGCTTTGGCCTACAAATACCTCTCTCCCGACGCTGAGCTTGGACAGGGACGCATTAACAATTACAAGAGAGAGGAGATCGAATCCGAACTGACCTTTGCCGGCTTCCTGGTTTTGCAGTGCCCTCTGAAAGAAGACGCTGTTAAGGCCGTGCGCATGCTCAACGAGAGTAGCCACCGCGTGGTCATGATCACCGGAGACAACCCGTTGACTGCCGTCCATGTTGCACGGCAGGTCGAAATCGTCGATCGTGAGGTTCTGATTCTCGATGCTCCTGAGGGTGATGACTCTGGAACCAAGCTGGTCTGGCGGAGCATCGACGACTCGTTCAACCGTGAGGTCGATCCCACTCAGCCTCTTGATCAGGAGATTCTGCGGACCAAGGACATCTGTGTCACTGGATACGCTTTAGCCAAATTCAAGGATCAAAAGGCGCTTAAGGACATTCTCCGTCACACCTGGGTGTACGCCCGTGTGTCTCCGAAGCAGAAGGAGGAAATCCTTCTTGGACTCAAGGATGCCGGTTACACGACTCTCATGTGCGGTGATGGTACCAACGATGTCGGAGCGTTGAAGCAGGCCCACGTCGGTGTTGCTCTTTTGAACGGCACCCCCGAGGATCTCCAAAAGATCGCAGAGCACTATCGGAACACCAAGATGAAGGAGATCTACGAGAAGCAGGTTGCCATGATGCAGCGATTCAATCAGCCTCCGCCTCCGGTCCCAATCCATATCGCCCATCTGTACCCCCCTGGACCGAACAACCCGCACTATGAGAAGGCGATGGAGCGCGAAGCGCAGCGAAAGGGTCGTTCTAACGCTGCAGCTGGTGCTTCCGGCGCCAAAGATCAGGCGAACGGAGTCCCGACCATCACCTCTCCCGGAGCGCAAGCGTTGCAGCAGTCCAATTCGAATCTCACCCCGCAGCAGCAGCGCCAGCAGCAGGCTTCTATCGCGGCCGCCGGCCTTGCTGACAGGCTTACGGCTTCCATGATTGAACAGGAGCTCGATGACAACGAGCCTCCGACTATCAAGCTGGGCGACGCATCGGTTGCTGCTCCATTCACGAGCAAGCTTGCCAACGTGGCTGCCATCCCTAACATCCTTCGCCAGGGTCGTTGCACGCTCGTCGCTACTATCCAGATGTACAAGATTCTTGCCCTGAACTGTCTGATCAGCGCCTACAGTCTCAGTGTGATTTATCTTGACGGGATCAAATTCGGAGATGGTCAGGTGACCATCAGCGGCATGCTTATGAGCGTCTGCTTCCTTTCTATTTCTCGTGCTAAGGTATGTATTCTGAACAGTGTAACTTTTTCTTCTTTGTAAAGACGTGTGCTGACTGTGTTCCCAGTCCGTGGAGGGCCTGTCGAAGGAGCGACCGCAGCCCAACATCTTCAACATGTACATCATCGGTTCTGTCCTTGGCCAATTTGCCATCCACATAATCACCCTCGTCTACCTCTCCAACTACGTCTACACGATTGAACCGTACGTTCCCCAACTCCCCCTTTCCATCATTGACATCATAACTAACCGAGCCCGCAGACGCAAAGCCGAAATCGACCTCGAGGGCGAGTTCGAGCCCTCCCTGCTCAACAGCGCCGTCTACCTCCTCCAGCTCATCCAGCAGATCTCCACCTTCTCCATCAACTACCAGGGCCGCCCCTTCCGCGAGTCCATCCGCGAGAACAAGGCCATGTACTGGGGCCTCGTGGCCGCGTCGGCCGTCGCCTTCTCGTGCGCGACCGAGTTCATCCCGGAACTGAACGAAAAGATGCGCCTCGTGCCCTTCAGCACCGAGTTCAAGGTCACCCTGACGCTGCTCATGATCGCCGACTACGTCGGGTGCTGGCTCGTCGAGAACGTGCTCAAGAAGCTCTTCAGCGACTTCCGGCCCAAGGACATCGCGCTGCGCAGGCCGGATCAGATCGCGCGCGAGATGGAGCGGAAGAGGCGCGAGCAGGAGGATGCGGAAAAGGAGAAGGAGCGGTTGAGGAAGGTTTAGTTAATTAACTTATGCCTGTTTTTGTTTGTCCTTTTCTATATTATACTAAGTAAATTATACGATATGTTGGACTAGATCAAGCGCTTTATGTGTCTATGAAGCGGACTAGCTGTGTGTTTGAGATGTCGTTTTGCTGTCAACAGGCGCTTGCATGTCATGTCCATGTCATGTCATGTCATGTCGGTGTTAATAAGCAGCAGGCAGGCTAGACCCGATCCGATATGCAGCGGGTAACTAGACATTTGTTATAATCATCATGCTGGCTGATCCTTAAGCGATGCATGTAGAGGTTATGGTTTGCGTCTGTTACATACAATACAGATCTATATCATCTAGCTGGTGATGTCTGCGCCCAGCGACGGATTGATTCGATGCTGTATGTATCTACGTCTGTCTTATCTACTTCACTCTATCCCGCAACCACCTGATCGATCATCTATCTACCTTCTCCTCGCAACCCAAAACTGCGCCTGGTACGCATTCTTCGTCAACCCCCTCTCGTTGAACCCATACGGCACCTCTCTGCCCCTCACTTTCCTCCCCTCAAGAGTAACCTCCCCGCACGCGGAGTCCGTCTCCAGAAACTCGAACCCCATCCGCTCGCAGACATCCACGATCTCGTCGAGCGAGAGCTGCACGAACGGCGCGCTCCCGTACAGGAGCGGGCCCAGGTTGATCCACGTCCCGCGATTGGGCTTGAGCAGGCGGTGGATGGTCTCGAGGTAGCTGATCAGGTTGCGCGCGGTGTCGATGAAGAAGAGGGTGACGATGGCGTCGTATTGTCCTGCTGAGGCTTGGTCTTGGAAGACGGTGGTGAAGTCGCCTTCGACGAGGAGGACGGAGGATGCGTTGACGGGGACGTCGGGGAAGGTGATGGGGCGTTTGAGGTCCGCTGTTGTGGCGTGGTGGGACCACCAGTCGATGAAGGGGCGGAAGGTTGCTGAGTGGGCGGTTTGCAGGGTTTCGATGTAGCGGTAGGCGAGGTTCATGTAGGAGGACCATTCGTTGGTTGTGACTTCGAAGCCTGGAGAGAGAGAGTATTAGCGCTGAATGGCTCGGAGATGCTATGACGTGAGACGCCCTCAGACGGCAGTATCTAGCTGTGATTGTCGACTGGACGAGAAATGATGTTCCAGCTTACCACCCAGACCAGCAATATCATGTGCGAGTCTTCCAAGCCCAGCACCGGGCAGTAGCACTCGAACCGGACGATCGCCCTCACCGCGAGCAGGGAACATACTCTCAAGCGCATTCAGAATGCAAGGGAAAGCAGCGCTGCGCTCGTGCAGCCCATCTTCAGCCCAGTCTCTGACAAAGTGCTTCATCGCCTGATTGACGCTAGTCCTGTCAGCCTGCTTGCCACTGGCTTCCGTCTCCTTGATGAAATCCTCCAGCTCGCTCATCTCGATGTTGTAGAACTTCAAGGCCTGGTGTACGATCGCGTGGGCGAGAACCTCATTTTTCTCAAAGAGGTGCTCGACGCTGTTGAGTTTGTTGGTATATTTCACCGCGGATTCGACGAGCTGGTTTCACGGTCATCCCGTTAGCTTGCTTAAAACCTGCAATTCATCCATATTCTTTCTACACTAGGCTTGTTGCACTCGAAACATTGGCGCAGTGCGCACAATCAAGATATCGACTTACTGATCGTTGCTCTTTGGACACCCACTTGTAAAGCCCTCTCCAGCGCTCGAGCTCAGCCAGATTTCGCTCTTTGTAGCGGTAGAAGCCATGGAGGGCAGTCAGCAACCGATATCGCGGATGAGTCGAATCCCATTTCCCTTTATTTCTCTGCAATCTCTTTAATAACCGAGACTTCTCTTCCCGGTGCCGCGTGCTGTTAGGCTCACTGGCTGGTTCGAGAACGGTTACAGTGGAGATGTAGGTGACTACCACCTGTTTTATATCCAGCTTTGGGAATGTCAGTTTGACGCCTTAAACACAACAACTTGCATGAATGGAGACCCAAACCTTGTCTTCAGAACTTTTCCGAAGGACATCCTGCCTCTTGCTCTCAGTAATTGTATCTCTTTCGGCAGCAATTGACTGTACATCGGTGTGCGCACTTGCTACCAAGGCGAAAGCAGTGAACCAGATGTGCAGCCAGAAGATGAAAGGCAAGCTCGGCATGGTGAAGGAGTAAAAATTTTCGACACCAATGCCACACGTGAAGGTGAAGAGGAACCGGTGGGGGAGGATAAACCCGGTTTAATGAGATTGATCACATTGGCACTTGGAACAGGAAGCTGCACAAGTTCATCATTTCGACAGGGCCACGGCAGCAGTATGGGTGGTGTTCGCTTCCGAACCGGTCTCCTGCAGCCTAGTAGATATGGTCCATGGACACAGCAACCTTGGAAGCGAAGTTGTATTGGTGGAAGAGGCGTGTTGGAGAAAAGCCTTGGTGTATAGAAGCCATGCGCGGAGGCTTGGCAAACTTCTCGGCGCGGCGGAGGTTCTTGGCGGAAGCGCGATGATCCGGGGACCCTGGGGACGGCATGGAAGACGACCTGGAAAGCCTCAAAGGGTCTCTATAGAATCATCGCCGGGCTACTCATGAAGGGATAAGGTCCCTCATACTGGCCTCTGCAGAAACACCTCTGCTCTTGCATTTGCAGCATCGTTTTCCAGTCCGGTTTGCTGGGCTGATACTGTGGTTGTTTGCATCGCGAGCGGCGGACTAGGGAGGGTTTTTCATCTGAGCACCTTGATGGCCGCCAAGAGCCGACGCTTCCACTTCCCCTCCCGCTCCATCTCCGCGCTTGGCGCGCGCATGGCTTCCTGTGATGACAGAGGGCGGGTGCCAAGCCATTCTGGCCAGATGCTTGGGCGCTGGATGTCACCCTGTGGCCTGTTTCACATCGCTTCGCGCGGGCCACGAGGTTCTGGAGATTAGAAACATTCGCATGTCCTTGCCCCTGGTGGAGAATTCGAAGACAAGGGCAAATTGCCGGGGACCCGGGCAGCTGTCTTCTTCAGCGGGTATAAAAGCGTGTGGTTCCGAGCTCGTTGCAATTCTACCAGGATGATTCCGCTCAGTCGCTTCTCCTGTCACTCTTTCCAGCTGACGTCTTGTTGTGTGAGACCTCCATCATGCGGACTGCCATCTTCGCTCTCCTGGCTCTGGCCTCCTGCCCTGCCGTCCTGGCTCAGGAAGACCCGGGCCCATCGCCCACTGAGTCTGTCGGTTGCGAGCCTCATGGCGATCATTGGTATGGCTTCCCAATGCTTCCCAGTTGTGAATTTCTGGGATCAGTTTGGCTGACCAATTCCCAGGCACTGCGCTGGCCCTGCCCCTACCATCACGCCCGATGTGACCACTGTTGTCACTCCTCTTGTTCCCAGCCCAACCGAGTCGGTTGGCTGTGAGCCTCACGGTGACCACTGGCACTGCGATGGCCCTCGGGTCACCTCAACCGATGACGGGCACTCCCACACTGCTTCTCCCGCTATTCCCAGCCCAACCGAGTCGGTGGGCTGCGAACCTCACGGCGACCACTGGCACTGTGATGGCCCCGCCTCCGCTACGGCTTCCGCTACTTCTAGCAGTGCCTCGTCTTCCGCATCGGCCTCGCCTTCTGAGCCGGTCGAATTCGAAGGCGACGCCACTTCTCTGCGCTCGGGAATCGTCATGGCTGTCACCCTTGCAGCTATGGCTGCCGCCGTCTGCTACCTCTAGGTTAGCACGACACATCTAACTTGCAATCCCGGCCATTATTGCAGAAAGGTCTCTTCCGGGGAAAGGTATCAATCAAATTGGTAGCACCTGGCAAGAACTTTTTTTCGCGGATGCAGCATGTTATCACTAGTGAGGCAATTGAATTCGTGGACAATGGCAACTGTAAATAGTCAATGGCAAATTTAAATTGGAGGACTCAGAAAGATCCATTCATAGCCGAACTTTCATGTAACAGCTGAATCTGAATAGGTCGTAGAATAAAGCATATAGGTTCAGTAGTCAGAACGGACAGCTGCGGCGTTTCGCCTCGCAGACTGTCAGACAGTTGTGATTGTATTGTGCCACATAGACATGCCATATATATCGAATAAGCTCGAAACTCGGCAGACGGGAGATCACTCTGATACGAGGAGCAAAGAAACGGGTTTATTCAAGTACTACTAAGCAGAGAAACATGGAACTCGAAAGCTCACACCGGCTGAGCCCTCATCTCTTCATTCTCAGAAAGTAAAGTGTCATTGCTGCAGAAACAACCGGAGAGCGGTTACAGAAAAGCAGAAAATGAGAAAGAACAAAAAAACGAAGTGCACTTCAAAATGAAGAAAATGGTGGTCAGACAGGTGGACATTCGTGTCCTGTTTCCAGGTAGCACAGTCGATCCAGGAGATGATGAAAGTTTCAGGAGCCTCCCGAGGGTCCCTTGACGGATATGAGCTAATTTAATCCGGATCGGGCAGACCTCGGAAGCCCTACCAAAAAAATGATACCTGCAGCAACTTCACAAGTTGATACTTGACCTTGTCAGTTACTACTGTGTCCGCCGCTAATCGGAATGCTAATAATAATCCTTCTCTGATAGTGAACCTGAAGCCTACGTATACTGTAAAAGCTGTACAGTTCAATGGGCAAAGTCACGTGAAGATTATCGATGTTATAGTGAGGTTAGTAGCTTAGTCATACACAGTACAAGCCAAGTTGACCCCTATATAACGCACCACAGCTTGGGTTGTTCAAGTCAGAATCGATTATTGACCTCGTCAAGAACCACAACATGCAAGTCTCATTTTCATTATTGTTGTGAAAAAAAAGGACATAATACGAAAGCCATAAAACTGGACTTGGTGGAATAAAGTAGGGATTGTCTATTTTTTTTTTCCATGGGATATTGTATGGTTATATGGTTATGCATTACCCTGCATAATCCGAGTTCATAACAATCGGAGTCAACTAAGTTGAACCTCCAAAATGACCGCACTACTCAGGTTAGTTGCTAAACACAATTGCCAAAGAAATAAATGAAAAAAAAGGGTCAAACGTTTCTTCAGTATGTATTGTATGTACGACAAATCCACGCCTAGGAATGATCCCTGCTGCTTCATGCCCACATCATCGAAACCAACAATGATCCTTAGGTTCGAATATACTGCACTGTACCTTTGGACCGATAACGTCATTCTACGCCAAATTTTGTATATATAGAAGACGGAAGCTTTCTTCAAAAAGGGGAAGAAAAAAAGTTAGGGATACCTACCTATGAGGTTATCTTTCATCATCCGATCTGCAGATTACACCATCTTCAATAATAATAATCCAAGCAGCAGTCATCCCCAAGACTCGATTCAAGCTCGAGGCTGGTCGAAGAGTTAAGGTACCCGAAACACCCAAATACCGGGTCGACGGATCTCCCTGGGAAGTTGGACCCCCCCCCTCCTCCTCCGTCCCCTACCTATGTACTGCACATGTACAGCATGAGGGGGTCCAAAAAAAAAACTCTTCTTCTTTCTTCTCTTTGCTGCCCACTACTTAGGTAACTTGCAAAAGCCTTCCATGAAATCATCATTATTCTTATTGTCCATTATTGGCGATCCGAGGTGCCTATTGTTGTCTGGCGAATTCCATTCCCGAAATGTCTAAATAAATTGCGGCTGTACCATACCTACTCCTGTTCCGTGAAAGAATGCCATTTCAATCCATTCGCTGGAAAGTTCAACTACTAAGATTGCGAATAAAGCTTTATGGACTCTGCACTAATAATACCACTACTCTGTACTTCAGTACTACTCATGCGGAGTCTAGTCGAGTCCTTTTTTTAAGGGTGATCGCATCGAGACGTTGATTGTTTTATTTTGGATACATTGATAGCGGAGTTAATACAAGATAGATCTACTACTATATAGAAGGTATAAACCCGGACCGTGTCTTATTCGAGCAAGTTCTATTAAAAGAACCTACCCAGCTTAGGTACATACAAATCAATGATGATGCAGGAGCAAAGCTTTTTTTTCCCGTTTCCTTCGCTATCAAATTTTCCCCAACCGTTCTCTCTTACACACTTTCTCTATCTCAAATTTCCAGTTCTAACAGCTCGTCGGTGAAGATCCTTCTGTCTAGATGGATGAATTGATCAGTCCGCAGACTCCGCACGTGCTCTTTCATCCCAGGGAGGAATGATGGCGATGATAGCAGCACAGGAATAGTATGTCGTTGTCGAAGGCTCGTTTCCGTAAGCAGCATGGGTCAAGGCCATTTCCCGGTGCTTTGGCTTTGTGAGCCAAGTAATGCCAGAAAGGCGGTCGCATAGCCACAGTTGCTTTCCAAACTGTAGAATATTTGCCGATCAATTTAGCACGTGTAGGTCAGAAAGGGAGGAGGTAGGGAGGGGGGGGGGGGGGGGGGGGGGGGGGGGGGAGAGGGGAGAAGAAGAAGAAATGAAAGAAAAGGAACGACAGCGTGTTTTACCTCGTCGTCTTCTTCGTCCTCATCTTGCACCATGCTTGACGCCTGGTAGGGGTAAAGGCGCCCTCCAACCAGAGGGTGTTCCGTTTCATGTCCATCAATCGATAACCCTGGGACAATCTCCACTTCAATGCCAAGCGATTGAAATACAGAGTAGAAAACGAGATCGGAGCCCTTCAGGGCTCTCGGGAGACTCTTGTCGGCATGTTCCGAGGTGTGGGCGTAGGCATGGGAACAGAAAATCCCGAGACCGCGTTATTAGCAGGACGGGGTTCATCAAAGGAGATCAGGGCAGAAGTTAAGTACCTTTTTGCAGAATGCTGGTTGCTCGATTAGCTCTTTCATGTACCCGTACAGCGGAAGGGTCTTTGGCTCGACAATGGGCGGTTGAGAGAGTGCGCCCCCCACTGGCTCCGTGACGTAGAGATTGTACGTTAGGGTAATCCTGTCCCCTTCAGTGACAGTCGTTATTTCATGTTCGCAGTCGCTGTAGAAAGCTACCCACTGGATGGTCGAGGCGCTCTCAGTGCTCCAGTCGAAGGTGACTTGTTTGCCGTTATGGCGGACAATCAAATCTCCGCCTTTGAACTGACAAGGCAGGCAGACGACGAGCGAGCCAATCTGGCTCGACGAACGGGGAGTATCAACATGCTTGCGGAAAATGCCAGAAGGCCCCGAGTAAACCTGCAGAGGTCAACACAATTCATATAATATAGTGGAGATTGTGACAGTACATTAAGCTTGTATAGATCCGCGGTCAACTTCCTGAACTGAAGAGCGTTCTCCAGATCGGTGCTGACGCTTGGAAGCAGGATCTGCTCGATGTTCTCTACAATGCCGAAGTTGGCCGGGTGGAAACTGCTCGAGAATCGATCCGGATCAAGCTTGCCGGCCATTCGGTAGCTCGGGTCCAGAACATCCTTGTTTCCCTTTCCAAAAATAGCGGGAGAGCAGTCCGTGACGAGCTGTCGAAGTACGCTTGGGCTCGACTCTTCCGTATCACTGAGTGGGAGCACAAGTTTCCGCGCATTGGAGTTCGTTTCTGTCGACCAGAAGATACTAACGGGCGGTGAGGTACGACGTGTAGAGTCTGAAGCTGCTGTTGCAGAACCCCCTCCCCCATTGTTGGCGTCTCCAGTAATGGGGATGGTACCACCGCAGGCAAAGGAAGCGGACGAGCGCTCTCCCTCGATCGACTCTCTCAACTGGCGACAGGCTTCGGCAAATGCACTCTGCTGTAATGACGGGGCCGATTTTCCTGTCTTGCGTTTCTCCGAGGAAGACTGGCTACCTTGTCCCATGGCGGTGACGGAAGCTCGATGGACGAAGTAACACGAGAGATACTACGTACCTAACGTAGCAAAGGGCAGAATTCGTCGAAGGGATGCAGAGGCAAGGACATGTCAGTCCAGGCGCTTGGTCTTGAGATGGAGGATGTGGTCTTCGTCTGATGAGGTGTAGACACTGGTATATGTATCTCTTTGACACAAAGAGTGCTAGGAAACAAAGGTGACAAGTGACATGGATTGCTGTTACCCGTTGGCGCAGTGGTTATATAGGCTGCCTGGAGAGTACACATGTCGTCAGGTTCCGATATCCTACGGGGTCTGCCGCCTAAGAGCTCTCATACAGTGGGCAATTCCAGGATACAGACATGGACGTGCAGCCCATCTAGGCAAGGTACTGTACCTACTTGCCTACCTCAGTACGGTATGTCAAGGTCTCTCGGCATCAGGTCCACTCTAGCCATGTCTCTATGAATAGGAACCAGATGGCGAGCTGCAGCTCCAAAACGCTGATATACATTCATAAGGAGGCACCTACTTAACCATTTTTCAAAGATGTTGAATCTCGCGGTCGCAGACCACTGAGAGACCATCTACATGCATAGGTCCGATGTGGCAGATGATGCCGGAATCCGGGATCTAGGCCAGGTCCTTCATAGAGGAGATACCCGTTCCTTGATAGATCCGTTTGAAGGTTTCAGGCAGCCCACTAGATCCTATACCATATACAGGTATGCGGAATCGGTCATGGAGCTCAGAGGATCCTGAAGTGATCAAAAAAATCATATGATTTCATATGTTGAGTCTGTTTTCTTCTAATCCTTCCCGCTTGTGCTACTAGTCAAAACATTGTCGATAGTCGCAGAGCCATCCAACCATCCAACTCTTCCCCACTCGGCTATAAAGACTGATGTCCCTTCCCGTCGATGCTTCCCTCGATGAACACCGCGTATAAGTTGGTCGCAAAGATCGTACAGTACTTAGCATCTAAGATCCTAACGCAGCCCCGTCGCCCGTCTGGTCAGCAAACAAATACCCCATCAACAGTACCGGTTTAAGAGGCATAATAGAGAAACGGATTCCAAGGAGAACACGTCAGATTCTGCTTATCATCGGTCGCGCCCATGGTAGTATCTTTGCATCCGGAGAGGAGTTTTAATACTAGAGACCTCGTAGCCGCTCAAGCGTTTTTCATCCTGGTGTTCTCCGTTCCATGAAGCTCTCTAAGGGGGAAGGGAGAGGTTTGGTGGGTAGGTAGGTAGAAGACGGGAGAGAGAGAGAGAGAGAGAGAGAAAGAAAGAAAACACGAACCTCTAAGAACTTGGCTTTTGGCATCGTATAGGTACCTATGCAGGTAGCTGTGTTGGTAGCAAGAGAGGACTTCTGCACGAATGGTTGAAAGGAAAAGAGACGATGAAAGGTCAGTAGAGGATGAAAGATGGATGAAAGGAGGAAGTCATGTGGGCGGGTGCTCGCCCTGGCTGGTAGAGTCTTCGAGACAACATATGTACAGTACGGATATCATAACCACATGAGGTGTTTTTGATACCGTTCTCTTCGAGTGCTGTTTTCCTCTTTTTTTCAAGAGAGAAGAAAGTCCTTTCTCTCCAAAGGCAAGAAGTATGCTGCTTTTTATCCCGTTTGCACGTCGACAGGTCACGATGCACCAACCTTGACATCACGCAACCCCGCACTCGGGTCTCTACCTACAACATCCATTTTCCAGTCCAATTAAAAACGTCACTGACCAAGTATCCATGCTGTCACTTTTCAGGCAATATGACCAGGGTACGATAAATTCCACAGACAAATAACCTGGGATTTTGACCCGGTCTTGTGCATATTTCTTTACGAGAAAGCCAGATCAACCGGCCCGGCGCCAAGACGGGGATTGTTGCTTGCCGGCCCAGCAGAGAAGGAAATAACCGCGATCAAGAAGATGCCACCTGCATGTTTGAGAATAACAATAATGCAGAAAGCGAGGCTATAGCATACAGCACTTATCGGTCCTTGTCCGACCGGCCGGACTGATAGATAGACGCTCAGCCTGCCCGTTACCCTGCTGGAGCACAGACGGGGTGGGATGCGGAGATGCCGCGTGCTGATAGGATAGGCGACAGTAGTATCTTCTCCAGAGGCCCGCGGGTAGCCGCGAAGAGCGCATCAGCTTACTCGCGTAGGAGTAGACACTGCGTCTGCGGTCTCAGCCTTGCCGCTGGGGAAACAGCAGGCCTGCCCTGTGGTGCGCTCGGAGGCCAGAACCTGCGCTCTTGAAAAAAGAACCCGTGACAAGGTCCGGCGACGTAGGATCTGTATACACTGGATGAGATGGAGGACCATGGACGAGTCGTTTAGTCATCACCCGTCGCTGCGGCACTCACCGTCGCTGTGGGCGGTGGCGCGAGCATCAAGCAGCGGCACCCGCGACCCGGTCAGGTTACTCGTGGACGGGGCACTCCGTATACCGCCTGGAAGGTACCTGCACGAGGTACCTTAGTGGCATGTACGTGCCTAGGCAGCTGCAGGTAGTTTTTGCCCTATGGGGGAAGCGGGGTGGCTTGGCAGCTGCATGTTTTGATTTTTTTTCTCTGTAGACAGAACAGCCCTTCAGATGTATACATACTCCGCTGGATAGTACCTGGTCGAACCGCCAGGCAGAAGCTTCGAGTATAGAGCCTGTGCATATCTGGGCGTACACTGTACACAGGGCAAGCGTCACGACCTGAGACCGAGCGCTGCTCCACCGGCCGTAGATGAAAAGGCCCGGGACGGGGCAGGGAGACCGTGCGCGGGCCAACCACGCGTCGGCGTGCCGAGCGATCGGCCGCCGCCCCACCGCCAGGAAGAAAAGGGAAAAAATTTCTCGCACGCCGCGAGATCGCGGGGGCGCCACGCCCAGCGCCCCTCCTGCGACGGGAGGGGTACGATCTCGTAGGCGTCTCGAGAGGGGGCAGCCCTGGGATGTCTACGTGCGTGCTCGACACGGTTCCTGGATCGCAGACTGACGAGACATAGGTGCGCACTGAGTGCGACGACGCGACTGGAAAGCTGGGCGGGTGGACCGGCAGGACGAGGGGCGGATGGCATCTCTCCACCCGCCTCGCCAACCAGCGCCGCAGCGTGCCTTCGTCCGCCGTCCATTGGCTTCCCAAGTTTCCCAAAACGGAGAAAAAATGCATGGCAGACGGTCACCACCGGGCGGACCCATCGCGACGTCCCGGATTCCTCTCTTCCTGTCTCGGGGCACAGGGCTTAAATACGGCGAGCTCCCCGCCGGATGTCTGTCAAGACAAGTGCTCCAGGAACAGCGCGACAGCACAGGATCAGAGACAGTATCAACACCATGGCCTCGCAACCCACCAACATCCCGACGCTCCAGAACCACCCGCCACCAAACCCCCCGCCTCCTGCTACCGACCCCGAGGTCTACAGAGCCCACCACGACGCCTTCGCCGCGGAGGGCCTGCCCACCACCCCGGCCGGATGGATTGAGCGTGCCAGGAAGGTCGCTGCGATCCTCGCCCCCGATGCGGCCGCCCGCAACCGCGAGCAGAAGACCCCGCGCGCCGAGGTCGCCCTGCTCAAGAGCTCCGGCCTGACCAAGATCCTCGGTGACAAGAAGTACGGCGGTGGTGGTGAGAGCTGGGACACCGCCCTCAAGTGCATCCGCGAGGTCGCCGTCGGCGACGGGTACGTGGTCTCCGGACGTTGTATGGGGTGACCATGGAAGTGCTGACAGGTGCAGGTCGATCGGTATGATCCTGGGCTACCACCTCATGTGGTCCACCACCGCCCGCGTCCTCGGCACCGAGGAGCAGCGCGAGCGCTACGAGAAGCTCATCATCGAGAACAACTACTTCTGCGGCGCCGCCGTCAACCCGCGCGACAACGACTCGCGCGTCTCCCCCTCGGGCGACGGCCTCGTCTTCAACGGCTTCAAGAACTTCACCACCGGCGCCGCCCTCTCCGACCTGGTCATCCTCGAGGGCGTGCTCGAGGGCACCGAGCACCACGTCTTCGCCATCGTCAAGACCGACCAGCCCGGCTTCATCTTCTCCTACAACTGGAACGCCATGGGCATGCGCCTGACCGAGTCCGGCTCCGCCCGCATCAACAACGTCCCCATCGCCTGGGAGGACTGCCTGGGCTGGGACCTCGCCGGCAAGGTCCCCAACAAGGCCATCCACGACGTCCCCTTCTCCTCCATCCTCACCCCGACCATCCAGGCCATCTTCTCCAACTTCTACCTGGGCATCGCCTACGGCGCCCTCCAGACCGCCAAGGGCTACACCCTCACCCAGACCCGCGCCTGGCCCTTCACCTTCAACCCGCAGCAGAAGGCCACCGACGAGCACTACATCGTCGCCAAGTACGGCCGCTACTACGCCCAGCTGCAGGCCGTCGAGGCCCTGGCCGACAAGATCGGCCCCCAGCTCGCCGCCGCCTTCAGCGCCGGCCGCGACCTGACCGAGACCCAGCGCGGCGAGATCGCCGAGGCCATCACCGCCCTCAAGATCATGGTCACCCACACCGCGCTCGAGGTCACCGCGGGCGTCTTCGAGGTGACGGGTGCCCGCTCCACCTCCGAGAAGTACGGCTTCGACCGCTTCTGGAAGGACATCCGCACCCACTCGCTGCACGACCCCGTCGCCTACAAGGAGTCCGAGCTGGGCCGCTACTACCTGCTCGGCGAGTACCCCAAGCCGTCGTGGTACCAGTAAATGTCCGAATTTGCTTTTTTTTGCCTTTTTGGATCTTTTCTTGTGTAAATATTTATATATAAAAAGGGATCCTGTCAGGAATCCAAGTCGATGAGTGAATGAAAATAAAAAAAATGAAAATAATTTAGAAAAGAAAACTACTTTACATTCTCCGACCTCTCAGACTTCTGCCAGTACTCCGTAATGCAGTCGTGATGATGCCTCTTGCAGAGCGTCATTCATTATCAGGACTCTCCATGTATTATTTCCCCTTTCAGGCGAACAGAAACACATCCGACTGGGGCGTTTTGCATAGAGTTGGAAACAGGAACGGCAGAGGTGTGAGCAGCTGCCTACCTTCTGTGTATGTACATACATGCAGCCAGTGGTAGTTCCGGCGTGAAGCATGTGATTCGTCTCAGGCAGTCTGTATATCTATCTAATCATCAGTGGTAGTTTGGACCCTAGTGCATGTAGTAGAGGAGAGATTATCTTGACCAATCAGAGCCGGGGATGGATACATACGCGGCGGAAGTGGTAGACCTGCACACTATCTAGAGATAGTCAGATATACGAGATAGGAGGAATCTGGGTTCATGTTGGAGAATTAGAGTTTCTTTTTTTTTTTTTATTTATTGAATTCAAAGTCTGCATGTTGCTCTCTTTGTTCCTGCGTTGCTTGTGTTTGTGTCGTGTTGCCACTTGCTTGATCTGGGTTCATGGAACACGGCGTCTTCCGGATTCAGCTGATTCATCTAGGAGGATCTGGAAAACTGCCTGTGGTGGAACTGCGGAATATATCTCCTTGAGAAGTAAATAGTCAATAAAATAGAAAAGGGTATTGTTCTGTGAACAGGCCAGCAATCTCGCTGCCTGAGGTATCAATCACCTCCCGGGCCCCCAAGCGGAGCCGCGGCGCAGCGGACGGCGGAGGGAGCATCATGATCCCCAGGTCGGGCAACGAGAGCAGCAGCAGCCTCATCCCTCGTCGCACCCCCTCCAACTCCGCTCCCCTCTTCCAGCTCCCCTTCCGTTCCTCATCCTCCTCCGTCCCTCCCTTGCGGATACAATACAACCAGTCGCTGCGCTCATGCTCCCATAGACCATGTCCCGGAGGACGCTGGGTGGAGGCCGCGTGCTGGGCAGTGGGAAGAACATCCAGTCTCTCTCCCCAGCGTCCGCAGCAGCGGCCCCGACCCCGTCTCCGCCGCAGCACCCTACGCCTACGACCACCACTACTTCCACCATTATTAATAATGCTAGGGGCCTCTCGCCCTCCGCCAGCAGCGTGTCGCTGAGCTCGCAGGCCTCGCTGCGCTCCCACATCTCGTCGGAGGACCTCACGTCGCGCATCTCGCTCGAGAATCATAATGGTAATCATCATGGGGACGCCTCGATCGCGGCGGCGCCGGCGGCTTCCGGCGCGCGTCTCGTCTGTCCGATATGCAGTGAGGAGATGGTGAGACCTCCCTTGCAGGAGATAGATAATACTTCGCTTTAGGAGCTCGTGCTAACATGATCTATCTACAGGTTACATTGCTACAGCTGAACAGGTACGACCGGTCTCTACATGCCTAAACTTCCTCTCTATTAATACACGCCCAGACACCTTGACGACGCGCACCAGAACCTCGAGGACGACCGCCAGGATGAGGTCAAGGCCTGGTTCCGGGCGCAGATGGAGAAGGCCAAGCGCTTCCAGCCGCTGGCCGTCCTGAACCAGAAGCTCAAGGGGCTCGACGTCTTCGAGTCCAACGAGAACTTCCTCCCCTCCTCCTCGGCAGGCCCGAGCCGGCAGTCTGGAAGTAACAATAGTAATACCGTCGAGCAGTACACCAGAGCGCCCGATCCGGATGAAGTCGTGACGAAGGAGCACTGGCAGCCCCGTGGACCGTACGATGTCTGCCTGGAGCCGACGTGCGGGAAGCGCCTCAACGCGACCAACGGCTGCGTCAACTGCCGCAAGTGCGGCAAGCTGTTCTGCGAGGAGCATACCATGTACCAGATGAAGCTGTCGCGGTCGGCGCAGCACGAGCCGGTCCGGGGCCTGTGGTGCAGGGTCTGCGAGACGTGCTACAAGTCACGGGAGGGGTATAATGACCATAACGGTATGTTTCCGTCGCCGCGCGTTAGATGGGAAGGACGGCATGTTGACGCCGGCTAGGTCTGGTACGCGATCACACCGACGCCTTCAAGGCCGTGAGGAAGCAGACGGTCGATCGGGCGTTCCTGGAGGTCTCGCGCCTGGAGAAGCGCTTGACGCGGCTCACCCAGCTCCTGTCGAATCTGCCGCCGGACCAGATCCAGTCCGGCGCGAACAGGCGGTGGCCCATCGCGTGGCAGGGCGATCAGCGGAAGAGGCTGGAGCAGTCGGTCGTGAGCTGGCAGGACGACGCCAGCGTGTCCCGGTGTCCCTTTTGCCAGCAGGAATTCACGACCTATACCTTTCGGAGGCACCACTGCAGGACTTGCGGGCGGGTCGTGTGTGGTGATCCGGAGACAGGGTGCTCCAGCGAGGTTGGGCTGAGCGTTCTTTCCAGTACGTCATTCTCTCCTGCTGGTTGCTGTTAAGAGTTGCTAACGACCTGTCTAGAAACCGAGTCCTCTTCGGAGAAATCGACTGCTGCCAAGATCGATGTCGATGTCCGACTGTGCAAAGAGTGCAAGGCGACTCTTTTCAACCGACGGGACTTTGAGGCTGATCGCATGCGACAACCGCCGGACGTGCGCGCCTACAACAACCTGGTCCAGTTTGAACGAGGTATCAGACTGCTGCTGCCGAAGTTTCAAAAACTACTGGCAGCCCTGCAGTACGTCTGAACCTGTCTCGCGACCTTTTCGTTCATGACTCACTAAAGTTTTTCTTGCAGAGATCCAGATAATCCCCCCTCAGCAGCGCAGTTAACAGAGGCATCCAAAGTCCGGAAACGCCTCATCGACTCCTTCGCCCAGTACGACATCGCCGCAAGACGCATCCGCGATCTCCCCACCGACTCGCCGACCCAGCAGCGGCTCCAAAAAGCCATCTACCAGCAGGCGAGCAACTTCCTGCACCTGCACATGCTCCCTCTCAAATCCCTCCCCAAGGTCCTCAAACACGCCACTCCCCACGGACAGCAACTGCCCAACGGCAGCAGCTCCGCCAACGGCCGTCCTCAAAACTCAACCCTCGCATCGATCAAATACGGCAGCAGCAGCAACTCCGCTGGCGGCGGCGGTGGAAGCACCCTCAGCGTGACCGCCAGCGACGACACCAGCAGCGCCATCTCCGCGCTCGAGGCCGAGGAGAAGGCCCTCCGCGAGCGGCTCATCGTGCTCGAGGAGCAGAAGTTCTTCGTGTCGGAGATGATCGCGGACGCGAACCGCCGGCGCCGGTTCGACGAGGTCAGCAGCCTCGCGCTGAACGTGGAGGAGCTGAGCCGCGAGATCGACCGCATCAATGGCATGCTGAGCCAGTTGGATTTCGAGGGCGTGTATACCGGTGCTGTTACCGCTGCTGCTGCTGCTGGTGTCCGTAGGTCGGTAGGGACCTGGTAGGGTGGTCTGTCAGTCAGCAATTGCGCTGCCGCTGGCACTCTTGAGCCATCGCCATCAGCGTTGTCGTTGTCGTTGTCGTCTTGTGAGCGGGAACAATACTCTGCTGCTTGCCCTGTTTGGTACATCGGGTTCTGCGTTCTGCGTTCGGCATTCGGCATGGGGCTCTATCTATGTACACGGGGTTTTTTTTTGTGTTTCATATATTGGTCTCGTTCTGGGAAAGGAAGGGTGGGGTGCCTACCACTTTGGAGGTTTTTACATACGTTACATACGCAACATTTTTAATGTGAAGCGGGATATTATTATTCTTTCTTGCTTGCTTTCTTTTTTTGTCTTTCTCTTGGTCTGGGCTTTGTGTTTGTACCTCATATGTCATACATATCATTCGATCATCCGGCATGGCATGGCGTTGTGTTGCTCTCTTATCTATCTGCATGTATGGGGGGTCAGGTATTTCTCTTTTCTTCTTCTCGCGGGTCCTTCGTTTGCTTTTCTTATCTATCTACTACTACTAGGTTAGGTGAAGCTAGGCTAGGCCAGGCCAGGGTTTATTAGGTATATATATATATATAGCTATAGCGGTTGAGGTTGTGACTCGATTTGATATCAGATCAGATCCGTCAGACAGAGGGGCTGGATAGATAGGTAACTAGGATAGAATATAGTAATATAGTAATAGTATGGTATAGTATATAAATTGCACACAGATATAGGATATGAATATGGACATGTACAGTAGCTGTGAACACTGCAACTCAACTCGAGTCAAATCAAATCAGATCAAATCAAATCAATGAGAGAGAGAGAAAAGAGACAAAAGAGACACAGACAGACAGACAGAGACAAGGCAGGAAGGAAAAAGTACAGTTAGTTAATTCCCAAATTCGGGTAGATAGATAGATAGATAGATAGATCCCAGGGAAATGGGTTTCATGATGAAGATGTGTGAGATCATATCATGATCATCATATCAGACCAGAAGATGGTCAGGGCAGGTCAGTGTCGTCAATCAATCAGTCAAATCAGTCCAAGTATAAAGTGTGAGCAAAAGAGATAATGGCAGCCCGGGGGATCATCAGTTTGTTCCGTTCAGGAGGCTCAAAATGAAATGGGGGGACCTTCGCGCGGTAGGGTAGGGTGTAGGGGCAGGGCAGGTCGTATAAGCTGGCTGTTTGCTTACTCCGCCCCATCCCCATTTACTTGCTCTTGCTCTTGCTCCCCAACGATCTGCCCGTTCGTCTGGCCATTCGCCTGCATCTCTCCCGCCTGCTGACTCTGTTTCTCCTCCACCAACGCCCTCACCATCTCCGTCAACTCCTTGACCCGCTCCTTCAACTGCATCACCTCCAGGGTACACTTGTCGACATGCACATTCGGCCGCGACTCCTCGACCGCGTGGCGCCAGCTGCCGCCGGCAGCGATTTCGTCCGTGTCCGCGTCGAAATCCACCTCGGCCGCGATCGCCTCCCACTCGTGCACTTCGCCGTCGTCGTCCTCGCCGCGGCGGCGGTTCCGGCGCACGCGCCGCGCCCTGCAGGCCTCGACAGAGGCGATGAGCAGGAGCAGCGGGGAGTAGATGATGCCCATGATGTAGGTGTTGAGGCGGTCATAGAGGTGAGGAGGGAGCCACCATTCGAAAGGGAGGATGAGGAGGAGGATTTCGATGAGGTTGAATGCTGCGTTTGTTATTTAATAAGCTAGCTGCTTGGGGGATTGGGGGGAAGGGGGGGGGGGGGGGACTTACGCGGTATGAAGACGTTCTCGTCCGGCGCCCGGACGAACTGCATCGTCCGCTGGGCGAACAGCGCCATGTACTCGTCAACGGCGTTGTCGACGATGTCTCCGTACGCGGTGTTGTACAGAGCGACGAGGATGTTCAGGAGCACTGGTTGTGTTAGAACCTTCCGAAGGGTATTCGTATAGACTGGCTAAAACTTACAAACAGTGATCATGAACGCAAAGAAGTAGTAGAGGATGATGCCAAACGGAAACGCAAAGTTCTGCAGCTCGCTGAAGTCGGGACTCGACATGACCGTCTGGGCCATCAGCTGGATAATTGTCCCCGTCATGGGCACTTCGAGGTTATTGGCCTGGTCCAGCCCCATGAACGCCTGGAAGAAGCCGACCAGCACGAAGACCAGCAGCGCGAAGAAGATCAGGCTCTCCTTCATCATGACCTTCAGCACGACGAGCATGACGCCGAAGAAGCGGTACGTGTCCAGGTAGAGCATCAGCCGCATCCAGAACATCGGCGCGGAGAAGGACAGGAAGTTGTAGCTCAGCTCGTTGATCCGGCGCCGCGTCTGGTCGGCTTCGTCCGGCGAGTGCGCCAGCGCCACCATGCGCAGGACGAAGGAGGTTGTGAGCAGCGCGTAGAGCGACGAGTTGAAGAAGTTCCAGAACCCGAGGTAGTGCCGCCCGACCTTGCGGAACTTGTTGAGCTCGTCGCACATGAACCCCAGCGTCATGGTGTAGAGGATGCCCTCGGCGACGTCCAGGTCGCCGGACGGGTTGACCGTGTTCACGGCTACCGTGTAGAGGGCCAGGTACAGCACGGAGAAGAACAGCTGGCATATGTTCTGGTAGAGAGGGACCCTCATCCGGTCCGGGTTGAAGTGAGCCCAGTAGCGCGGATTGGCCCTGTCCTTGTACTCGACAAACCGGGACGGGTCCTTGTCGTCCTGGCAGAGCCAGCCGTGCCAGAGGTACTTGATGCATTTCTGATACCCCGAGGACCCGATGACCCTCAGCGCATGCAGGTCCACTGCGCGTTCGACGACGTTGGCGGGCTCCGACTCCTGCCCGTGGTGGAAGATGGAGTAGCGCTTGAGCAGAACCTGCTGCAGCAGGAAGTCCTGGTCCTCCTCTGTCTCGATTCTGTATTACATGTGTCAACAATCTTGGCAGTTCCGCATCGAACGAGGGGTAGGAATGTCGTACATGCGCTTCGCGATAGTCTCGCACGCGATGGCTCGACAGTTGTGGAGATCGGAGTCCCAGAGCTCCACGAGCGCCAGCCTCTTGAACCATCGCAGACAGACCAGAAGGCAGAACACAACGCATGCGCGATACTCATCCTTGCCAGCCTCCCTGGCAGTCTGGAGCACCTGTTTCGTGATGACCGGGCTGTTCGGGCTGGTGATAACCTCGGGCTGGAGCTCGCAGGGAATGACCTGCTCGATCTGATACTTCAGCCGGAGGGCCACCTTGGTGACCTCCTTGGAAGGCAGCGCCGGGGCGATCTGGTCGTTTACATAGGCAGGAAGCACTGTTTGTTCGGGTCAGCAATTGGATCTGTAGTTCTCCTAGTGTATAGCCATGGGACGCGCGGCGCGCGCTTCGATATGATGGACGTACATCGCCTGCGCTCTTCGTGGAAGCGGCCGTCATACCTCCTGCCATCACCGTCGAAGAGATCCTGCCAGTGCACCATCGTGACCTTGCGCGACTTGAGCAATTGAGAAAGGCGACATAAAAAATTGGAGCGGAGAAGATACGACGCGCTGGCGTCGGTCCCCCGCTTCACAGTCTTCAAGCCGCCAGCGCCAATCGTCGAGTATCAGCGTCTTGACTGGCTCCCGATTCGCTAGCGGACCGCAGAGCGCGGGGGAGCGAAGCAGGGGGATCTCCATCATGAGGCTAGACGCGACGGTTGCGATGCGCTTCCTGTCGAAGATGTCGAAGCTCTAGATCTCTTCGCGCTCGACGCTGATGTCAAAAGATCACGCTGTCCATGTGCCCCTGGCCTTGCCCTAACGGGCGTGGTCTGTTCGCTGTGTCCTCCCCACTGCATCGGCCCATCTTGCAGATCGATCGTCAAGGTAACATCAAAATCCGAGAGCCTGCGGAGTCTCCCGACAGTATGTCAAAGGCACTCCTTATGGTTCAACCAGATGCCCGCCAAGGACTCTTGCCATTTTGGCGTACAGGGAAATGGTACCTGGATGCGACTAAAGCAAGGCTCTGCTTAAGCATTTGCACAGACGGATAACCCAGGCTTGTCTCCAAGCTACATATAATAACCGGCTTCAAAAGGACATCCATATGTACATTGAAATTTAAAGATCTAACTATCATCATGGAGCCGCAGAATCCCAATGGGATCCGAACTACGGGGCACATCAGAAGAATCCGAGCTCATCAACATATGATATACATTAACCGCTGAGACTCATCAATGGAAGCCTTTTCATGTGGCTCAAGTGACCATTTGCCCCGTGTCTAACCATGCTTTATCTCCTTTGACCTTTTCTCCTAACGCAAAAAGCCGTTCCCCTCATCAGCGTAAAGTCCCCGTGCCATGCATGACGTCAACCCTGATTTTTTTTGCACTTTTGGCCTTCATTCACATATAGCCCTGCTAACATATGCAGTCCTTGAGATGTTGGCTACCTCGCTCGACCTTGGAAGTCTCTGCTCAGCCGCCTAAACCGCTTAATGCTCTCGGAAAGTCGCGGTGAGGTGTCAAATAGATGTTTATGCCTCTGGAACGCCCTCGTCGCTCTCAGACACGCTGTCGTCTCCGCTGACCTCCATGTTCTCGCGCTCACGCTTGTCCATGAGGGCCTGCAGTTCTGCATCATCGTGCTCGGTGACAGCCTTGGGTGCCATCTTGACGACGCATCCTCCGCCCGACTCCTTGATCTTGGCCTCGATGCCCTGGATCGCCTCTTCCAACATCTTGATGCCCATGTTCTTGTCCAGACACTGGCTCGTAAGCACATACAGCGGGGGAGACACCAGCTTGACTTTGATCTGGGTCTCGGGGGTGTTCCTGGCCTCAGCGGTGCGCAGGGCGTCTTTAATGGCGTCGATGCCGTCGTAGCCGAAGCACGTCACTTCAATGTCTGCACGGACCTTGGTGGGGTGAGGGGTGAGCTTCTTGCTGATGTACTGCAACAGCTCATCCTTGACGACCTGGCTAGGGAACTGGATGTCGTCCCACACGTCAGGGTTCCTGAGAAGCATTAGTCAATTGCCGGTGGCGTGATCGAAGGAAGGGTTCCTTACGTGATGGAGAGCTTGAAGGCATCGTAGGAGTGCCCGTATTTTCGGTTCAGCGGCCAGCCGATCGACTGGTAGAGGGTCTCAAGCGGGGTCTGGGTCTTCTCTGCGACGTGGCGCATGATCGAGTGGACCGCTTTGCTCTTGTTATACCGCTCCTCGCACTTCACAACATCCTCTGGCGATACTCGTCGCTTCGAGAGATCAATGTAACCTGGGGAGAAAATCGAGTCAGTGATATGTCTCCTTTCCAGACCATGCGGCTTTCCGACGGCGCGGTTTCTCACCTTTCTCCTTGTCGACACGCAGGACGACGACGACTTCATTCCGTCCGATACGGATCAGCTTCTGGATACTTCGGATACGTCTCCGAGAGAGCTCAGAGAGCAGGATCATTCCGTCAATGTTGTCATATTCGAGCAGCTTCACATATGCGCCCATCTCCGCAATCTGTGGGTGGAACCGGTGGTTAGACGGCCGCCGTTTCACCTCACATGGCCACTGAAGGGTCGTACCTGCTTGACGTTCACCATCACATAGCTGTCCACCTCCGGATACTTCTCCTCGTAGAAACGGCAGTTGGTTAACGACATCTTGGCGGGGTTGCGCCTTTCCGAGGCGGGCGGTCCAAATGCTCGCGTGACAGGTGGTCAGACTCGAGGAAATCAAAGCAGTCTGGTCTTCCAGGAGGGTCGGCACAGCAGGCCAAGTTTGCAGACTGCACAGCGCGCGACGAAGGAGTGGCGTCGGCCGTGAATTATTTCAGGTGGGATGGAAGCACAGTCAAATCACTTTGTGGCGGCCGCAAAACCCACACGCCTGCGCCGCAGCGCTCACGGTGGCGCACAGCGACCACCAGCGCAGTCACGTGAAGCCGTGCCTGGCGCCCGGGGCGTGGAGCCTGGGCATCGCTGTCAACTGCTGGTCGCTGTTCTTTGTCGATAGCAGCTGATGCGCTGCAATTTCTGCATTCTTTTTCCATCTCATGGTCTAGAATATGTGTGCTTGGCTGTCAGAGATCTTCATTGCTCTCAATGTTGGTCTTGGATGCTTATCTGTCGCTGACTAGTAGTACTTGGCTGCCAGCTAATGGGGCATGGCGGAGTACTAGGAATACATCCAGTCATTCCCTAGGCACCACTTCCTTCCTTCATCACTATTCCTAACCTCTCTGCTCTTATCTCTGCAGTTTATACCATGGGCGATCCTGACAACGATCGCCCTGAGCGTCTGAGCCAGCTGAGGGAATCGCATGCTCGCTCCGAGGGCGATATGTCGGGCTCTAATCAGGCCAGGCCACATCAGGCAGAGAGAGGCCGTCCCGTATGGCATCGACTCGCCGGCATCTTTCGTCCATTCTCTCCATCAAACCCATCAACGGCTACAGACGCAATTGGTACTGGAGCAGGAGCTCGTGACTTTCATGTCTCTGCAGTCCAACCTCCGCCTGACGAGAGGACCCGTCTTCTAGAGTCATTCGATCGCCGCGAGACCGTCTGCGGAGCGGGGCCCTGCACTCATGGCACATTCTCCCCAAGACCAGTCACACCTGGGAGTGCTGCAGGCAGCATAAATTCTTCCGAAGGGGTAGGATGGAGTGCCGGAGCTTCACGCGGGGGTTATAGCGGTATCCAATACCCAGTGGGCCGCCCAGATGGCTTGGACCGGGGGGACATCTCCCCAACAAAGAGGCTGGCTCTAGAACATGGGGTGAATTTTCGCAAGACTATGTACGTTTGTCCCTTGAGGAGGCTTTGACAGTGATGTTTCATCGACTCCATATCATCAAAATTAGCAAAAACTAAGGTGCAATCTTCCTAGGTACATATCATACTACATTCCGTTCTTCAATTGGATCACTCAATACCGTTGGTCTTTTCTGCAAGGCGACCTGATTTCTGCCTTGACTGTTGCATCAATCTATATTCCCATGGCGCTGTCCCTTTCGTCGAACGTAGCTCATGCCCCTCCTATCAATGGGCTCTATTCCTTTGCCGTCTGCCCATTTGTCTATGCCATATTTGGGAGCAGCCCGCAGCTGGTTGTTGGACCAGAAGCCGCAGGTTCCCTCCTTGTCGGAACGGTCATTGAAGCAAGTGTCATGCGGGGACATTCGAGCGACGATGACCCCACTACCCATGCCAAGGTCGTGGGAGTCGTGACCGCCATGGCGGGTGCAATAGTGCTGATCGCAGGACTCACTCGGCTGGGTTTCCTGGACAATGTGCTTAGTCGACCTTTCCTGAGAGGCTTCATCACCGCTATTGGTTTCGTCATCTTCGTGGACCAACTCATCCCGGAAATGGGGTTGGATGAGAGAGCCAGAGAAGTTGCAAATGTTCACCATGGAAGCACTGTGGACAAATTGGTGTTCGTTGTCCGGAATGCCAAATATGCTCACAGCCTGACCTGTGCGGTAGCCTTTGGCAGTTTTGCCATTATCATGTTATTCAGGTCAGTGTCTTTCTTCACGCCTTCGAATCGGCGGATTACTGAAGTTGTACTGCCGTAGGACTATGAAGAAGCACCTCCAACCGAGATTTCCCGTAGTTGCCTATTTCCCCGATCGGTTGCTTGTCGTGGTGGCTTCTGCCATCCTGACCTGGAAACTTGGCTGGGACAAAAAGGGGCTGGATATTTTGGGGCCAATGAAAAATAATGGCAATGGGGTGTTGGCGTTCAGATGGCCATTCCTTCTTAGCCACATGAAGCACATGCGCACTGCAATGAGTACTTCGTTCATCATTGCCATTCTTGGGTTCTTTGAATCATCTGTGGCCGCCAAGGGTCTAGGTGACGGCGCTCAAGACGGGATCAAGGGCATGGGAGTCAGCCCAAATAGGGAGTTGGTGGCGTTAGGCATGGCCAACGTGGTTGGTGGTTGCTTCATGGCCCTGCCTGCATTTGGCGGTTACGGGAGAAGCAAAGTAAACGCTTCCACTGGCGGCCGGACGCCTATGAGCAGTATATTCCTCAGCATCATCACGATTATCTGCATCGTATTCTTATTGCCATATTTATACTACCTGCCGGTGAGCCCTGGTGTCTTCTCAACTCCGGTTTCCCTGCTAACCGCTCCCAGAAAGCCGTTCTCTGCTCGATGATATCCGTTGTCGCCTATTCCCTGATCGAAGAATGCCCTCACGACCTGAAATTCTTTATCCGACTGCGCGGCTGGGGGGAGCTGAGCTTGATGGTTCTCATCTTCCTGGCGACGATCTTCTATTCCCTCGAACTCGGAATCGCACTTGGCATTGGCCTGTCTATATTGATCCTCATCCGTCACTCCACGAAGCCCCGGATACAGATCCTGGGCAAGATCTCCGGAACGCACGATCAATTCGAGAACGCGGAGCTTCACCCTGAGAAAGTGGAATTCATCGAAGGTGCCCTGATCGTCAAGATCCCGGAGCCCCTCACCTTCGCCAACACCGGTGATCTCAAGAATCGTCTCCGCCGCCTGGAATTCTACGGAACGAATCGAGCGCATCCCGCTCTCCCTCGCGTCAGGCCGCCCGAGCATAACAAGAACATCATCTTCGACGTCCACGGCGTCACGAGCATCGACGGCTCCGGGACCCAAGTCCTGTACGAGATCGTGAAGGCGTACGTGGATCGTGGGGTGAGAGTATTCTTCTGTCGTCTTCCGCATCCAAACAGCGACGTGTTCCGCAAATTCGAGAAGAGCGGCATTGTGGAGTGCTGCGGGGGAATGAGACACTTTGTCACAAGTGTCGACGAGGCCCTGCGGCTGACTGAGGTGGAGGAGATCTAGAACGAAAATGGGAATGAGAATTCGATTTGAGGTTTATCCTCAAGATTGGACGTTTAAGTGAACCAGGAAGCAGGCACACTGCTGACACGAGGAAGCTTTCCGCGGACGGACGGTTACAGACCCATATTCCAAAGAAGACGAGGGGCGTCTCGAACACCTCCGAAGCCTCTTTATCGAAGACGAGATATCAGCCACAGGCATGCATGGAGACAAGGCACGGAGTTTTGAACCGAATTGAGTGAATTGGACAGCCCTTCGTTGCATATATTAATGTCATTCCTTGCATTATGACGAAGTTCTGAACCTGCTTGCTAAAGAGACTGATTGACGATGACGATTGATGATGATGGCTGCTACTACGTAGCATACACGAACGAATGGGGTTGCATTTGATTGGTCTTTCTTTGTTTGATGCTGGATAAGTCGATAGTTTTGAGTTGGTTGCTACCCATGAATCATGGTTGACTTTGATTGATTTCGGGTTTATGACATGAATGCCGATGTCCTTCTTTTTCCCCTTCCATAAATAGTCCACAAAGCAAAAACGGAAGTACATACCGAGTGCATATTCTCTCAAGTATTATTACCGCACGGTCTGTTTGTCTGGCTTGTTTTGTTTTGTTTCAACTTGCTTCATTCGACGCTCCTATCTATCTACCCCGTACTGTTCGGACGCGATCCGTATTTCTATTTGGGAATACAGCCACAGCCACACACATGCACAGATGCTATCAAGACTTGAATGTTCAGATTCGATTTTACTTGATACCAGGCAGGCGGTTTCATCAAGGCTAGATGCCTAAAGTGTTCTCGTAGATCTTGCTCCCACAAGTAGTGCACCGGGTGCTATGGGTGCGCACCATCTGCTGAGAACTGAGGGGGGAAAGGAATGAAAAGGAAGCAGGAATGGTATTTAGACAAATCTGTCTGCCCGGCTTAAGCTTAGGTAGGCTTAGTCTCCGGCAAGGAAGCGGGTATTATCATTAACATTGTGGGATCGACCGAAGATGTATTTGTATCGCTTGGCGTCCTGGGTACCGGATAGAGCATTTTCGAGCAGTGCTGGAAGTCCCGTCATTAATGCCCCAGGCAAGACTGCCACGGATCTTCCGCGGAGAGTGTGAGAATGTGCTGAGCCGTAGGAGCAAGCACGGAGACCGAGAGCCGCACGCTGTCTGTTATCCGTCTAGTAGAAGTAGGAACGCGGTGCATGCTGCCTTAGGGACGTGGGATGGATAACTCGTTCGGAAACAATATATCCAATATCCATCGATGATATATATCCGACTTCTCCATCTCGTTTGTCTCTTCACGTCTTCCGCTCCCCAACCCCACCCACAGCCCTGCGTACCAAAGCCCTCAGCAGGCTCTCATTAGCTCTCAGAACCAGCCGATCCCTCCTACTCTCCGGGTCCTCGTCAAGACTATCCAGATCTAGCGAATCGTCCCCAGGCGCCGTTGTCGCTGCTGCTGCTGCCGCCGCTGCTGCACGACGACGAGCGGGACCGGGACCAGCGACCAACTTCGCCCTCCCCTCGCCGCCGAGGACGAAGGCGCCGCAGGCGACCTTGGTCACTCTGACGTGTTCGTTTGCTGCTGCATGTGCTGGACCTCCATCCCGACGGGCGAAACTGTTCAGGTCCAGTTTCATGGCGAGGTGCCTGTCGAGGTAGTCGCATAGCGATGTCAGGAAGGGGGTTGAGGGTTGATCTCGATCTTGAACCTCAGCTCCATAAAGGTCCGTCTTGGGCCTCGACACGTCGACGACGAACGAGGCGAGCGATTCCCGGGGGAGGTTCACGTCCATGGAGCGCAGAGCGGGCGCGATCGACGGGGAGAAGGAGAGCGTCAGCTGCATCTCCTTCATCACGTCCTGCAGGATGGTTCGAGAAGTGGAATTGTTGAGGGAAGACTGCCCCTCTGGGAGTGAGATCAGCTCCGCGATGTACGCCTCGAGCGCGGCGCAGAGGAAAGTGGACGGCAGACGGAGCTGAGAACAATAAGTATCAAAGTTCGTAGAGAGGAACGAGATGAAGGTCTGTCGGAGGGAGTTCGGGAGACGGGTCATGAGGAGTGGGAGGTAGGTCGACTCTCCTCCTTTCACTTTCCCTTTTCCCTTTTGGCCGTCATCACGATCACGATAGCCATCCGGCCCAGCAAGCAGCGCAGCCTTGTACGTGACATTCTCATACTCTAGCAACACCAATATCCCCATCGCATTTTCGGCCGCGATGGACTCTTGCTGCTGCTGATGAAACAACCGATCAGGATCCTCCAACTCTTCATCCTCCACATCCAACAGAGACGACTGTTCCCCACCCCCGCTCCCCGTCCCATTCCTCCACCTCCAGTACGACCACGACCACGTCGGGATCGTCTCCCACCGACACGCCCTCAGCGCGCCCGCTTTCGCGAGCGCGTCGTCGGACGGTGCGGTGTTGGCGCCGATCTGCACGCCGCGCAGGACGTCCCCCGCGAGCAGGTCGCGGAGCCGCTCGGCGTAGGTCCTCAGAGCGGTCGGGTTGCCGAGGAGGGTCGGGAACTCCTTGCCGTGGTGGAGGGGGGAGAGGCGGTGCAGGGTCCAGGAGGTGTTGAGGAGGTGCTTGGGGGTTGACAGTGCCATTGTCTGTGGAATGTGATAAATTAAAATAGAGAAGAAAGGTTCCCGGATAGCAGTTCAAGCTACATTTCTTTCTTTCTTTGCTTTTCTTTTTTTCTTGCAAATTCGTTGCATCTGGTATAACGACCCTCCCGTTATGTAGTAGAGTACTTCGTAGTTGGTAGGTCGTTCGCGCGAACCGTCCAAGTCCGGATCTGGAACGCGATGCAGCTGGCGCAAACACAGCAAACACCCGCATTTTCTTTTCCAGACACAGGGCTTAGGGCCTAGGGCTAGGGCAGTCACGTCACCTACTTAACCCGCAAGCTGCAAGCAGGAGCAATCGATTATTTGCGAACCGAAACGGGAACTTGAAAAAAACTTGTAGCTATGTATTACACCTAATTTACTCACACCACTCTTTCCACCGGTCCCAGAATGAATGGAATGGACGCCTTGGCATGTACATTTTCGAGGCGATTAAAATGTTCGAAAGACGTGTTCATGTTCATGGGGTAGGCTTTCGGAAAGAGAGAGTGTGTGCGTGAGAGTGATAGAGAGAGCGAGAGGAACGAGTCAATGACATACCCTGCCTGGAAGGTATTCTCAAGAATGGATGGATGGATGGATGGATGGATGAATAAATGCCTCTATATATAAATGGGGACTAAATCTATCTATTCAAATCAGTACCGAGGCAAATGGAGTGGGGAAAAAGATCAATCAGTTGCCGACACGATGATAATCCCATCAAGAAAAGAAAAGAACCCTCGTTAAAGCAAACCGGAGGAAGTACATAAACCAAACAGGACGGTATAGGATGGTATGCTGCGAGAAACGAACATGCGATGCGTGTCTTGGAGCAGTCAACGACGTAACAATCATATGCAAAACAGTACCAGAATCGCCTGCTTTCCCGATGCATCAAGATATATAAAGATAAAATCAAGAAAAAAAAAAAGAAAAAGAATCACGCACGCCAACCAGCCCTATTACGACAATCCTGGCATCCAAAGAGTATAGGGACGCCATTCCAGACCCATATACTCTCTATGTCATGCGGCACCGCTCGCCGCGCACTCAACTCCTCCCTAGCAACGTCGAACCAGATATCCCGTATACCAATCGAGTGATAGTGTCCATTCGTGTCCGTGCCAAAGTCAAAAATCAAAGAATTCCTCTCGTCGCGTTCGTGCCTCATCAAGTCGTTATGGAAGTTGTGCATGAAATCCCGCCGTTGCGCCCGCTGGTTCCCGCCGTCGCCGATCTCCGCCGAAAAGAACTCCACGATCCGTGAAAAGGGTGACATGGTGAGCAGTGAGCCGATCCAGCTGTCGTCAAACACCGGTTCGTCCGGGGGCATGGTGTGTCGGAGGTAAGAAACGAGTAGCTGCATACAGTGGTGGGTGGAGATGAGGGTCGAGGTGTCCGTGAAGGGGGGTGACTGAAGGATTTTGGCTTGCAGGGCGCGGTACATGTCTCTGCGGACGTGTAGTGGTATGGGCACCGGAAGCCGGCCCGCCTCGAAATCGCGCAGGAGACTGTTCGTGTGCTCTCTACGAGCTTCAGCGTATGACTCCAGGAAGAAGAGTGCGCAGTACCTGCAGTTGCAGGAAAACAGATTAGAATTCGTCATAAAAAAAAAGGGTATCCAGATGGCCACCAACATTAATGGTGTAAGGTTGAACCACACGCTTGCGACCCCGCGTTTGAAGAAAGCATTGCGCTCGCTCTTCGAGGGGAAGTTGGTCTTGATAAACGTCGTTTCGCTGTGCATGAATCGATCCATCACCCGGTCCGCAAGGTAGTAGCACAGTCTGGAGCACAGTTTCTGTCGACGCCGCAGGCTGTGCAGGTATCTGAACGTGTATAGGTGGCCGCCCCTCGCGCTCCTCAGGGGAGGGAACAGGTCCGACAGGAGCACCACATCATCTTCCGGATTTCGCGTATAGGTCCGCTCCTTGTCGATCGGGGACGGCAGGGTTCCATGTCGGCGGTCGCGGAGATACTGTCGGGCGATCAATTGCTCGTGAACCGTCAGGATCTCGTAGAAGGCGCGGCAGACGAGCCTCAAAGGCAGCAGGTCGCGGACGCTGCATTGGGCGAATATCTTGATCTGGATCTCGACGGGCAGCAGGTCCCAAGGCGAGGAGGTCGGCGTGAAACTGACTTCTCCGGGTCTGTGACGCGACGTGCGGTCAGCAACGAACACATATTTAATTGAAGGCCAGGGACGCAAGCTCCGGGCGATGGGCAGGAGTAGGTACCTTGGAGATATGTCCGGGTCCCGCTTGTAGAGTCCGAGGCCTCCCTTCCCTTTGTGGATCGCAGAGCGGAACTTCTTGTGGTTGAGGATCAAGTGTAGGAGTGAAAGCATCGCAGAACCCGTCACTGCATCGGAGCCCAGCTCCGCACTGAGTCCCTTGAATAGGCCGAGGAGAGCTGGCGACGTGCTTGCGGATGGCGGAGCAGCGTTCAAGGACGGAGGTGACTAAGCGCCGTCGGCATCTGTTTCTGTCTCATGCCTTCCAGGCCTCAGACAAGCGCGCGAGCTGGCGGGTCCTGGTCGGTCCGGTGCGATGGCTGCTTAGGCTGGCATCCTCTGAGACATGGGCGAGTTTCCAGCGCGTTCTGCTGGATGGTGAGGTCCGCCGGCGGACGATGGACCACGAGCAGTCCTGTCGCCTAGAGAAAATGTCAGCTGCGGAGACGATCAATTCTCAGCACTCCATCATCCCCTGAATTGTTCCCACTATCGGGATGCCAGAAGCTGAAACGGAAGCCCTCTTTGTTGCGTGTCGGGCGGGGAGTAGAATCCGAGACAGATGATCTGGACTGGCCGTTTCAGAGCTTGCGTCCGACTAGCTCCCGCCTGCGTAAGCTACAGGACCTTATCAAGACACCAAGAACAATTACTGTGTATTATTGAACGAGAAGAATGCAATGAAGAACAGTATAGACGTTCTCAATGGGATCGATTTTGTCTCTGGCCACCAAGGACTCACTTTAGACATCATGATTCCATGGCATCTGCGCAGAATGGCCCCAAATCAAGCTTCCTGTTGTCAAATTTAGCAAGCTTTATGATCTGCAGGGAAAACCGTCGACCTCGTCAAGTCCGTCTGCATTCCCCCAGAGGCCATGTCTACCTGGTTGGATACTTCGCAGTGACTGTTCTGAGGATTTTTTTTATAAAAAAAAGCTGCACAAAGAAGCATCCTCGCTCCATATACATATATCAAACTACCTAATCAATCCTCTCTCCATACCCCTCTGGCCATCATCATCATCATCATCATCATATTATATCACTCCCTACTCCTCCGTCCTTCCTCCCCCTCTCCCTCTCCACCTCCAACTCCCACCGCAGGCACCGCCCCCCTCCGCCCCATAATCGCCAACACCCTCCCGGTCCCGCCCATGATACCACTATCCTCGCGGACCTCGCGCCCCTTGACCTCCACGCCCAGCTTGTGCGCATAGAACCGCTCCGCCACGCCGCCGTCCGACTCGCGCGCGCTCGCGAGCAGCATCACCCGCCGCAGGTGCGGCATGTGATCCGCGGACAGCGCCTCCGCGACGCAGTCGAGCAGCCACGACCCCAGCCCGCGGGCCTGGTGCGCGGGGAGGACGTAGACGTCCGTCAGGTAGGCGAAGGTGACGGTGTCGGTGACGAGGCGGGCGAGGCCGATCTGGTCGACCTCGTCTGGACTGATGGGGGTTTCATCATCGTCTGGGTTGTGTGATTTGTTGCTGTTGGGGATGTATCTGTAGACGCCGAAGCAGAGCGAGCCGTTCAGGGCCTGCCGGAGCACGTCCTCCGGGAGCGGGTGCGCCCAGTACAGGAAGTCCATGGCGAAGGCGGCGTTGATGGCCTGCACGGAAAGGAGGCGCGGGTCGGTCGAGATGATGAATTCTTCTTCTTCTTCTTCTTCTTCATTCTTATTACTATCATTGTTGTTATTAATGTCCTTCCGTTTCAACCGTCTCCTCCACGTGCGAGGCGGGACGAGGGACGAGGGCGGGAGGGTCATTATGGATCAGTTCCGTGAGCCTCGTTCTTCTCCTTTTCCTTGTCGCGGGTGTGTTCTATCTCATGCAGTATTACCGTCGGGTATCCTCGTCGAATTGGAGTCAAAATATGCTTTCTGGAAGAGAAGAATTGCCTGCGGCCGCGGTCCCGCGTTGTGAACCTTGTATATGGCTCGGAGCTTGAGTCATTGCCGAACCAAGAGCACAACTGCGGGCGTCCCACTGCCGAATACGAGTCTCATATAAAGGCACTTTGTTCAATGGCTTAAGTACATCTCAAGTTGGATATCTATGATGGATAGAGATGAAGCAGCGAAAAAGAAACATTAATGTACTGTACATACACACGGCCATATGGGCGCAGAGCGCCTGTCTAGAACGCACCCTGCTTGATCAACGCTCCGGTGGGTGTAACTTCAACTTCCACAGGGCCAAAGTACTCCTGGAAGGTCTTTGCCAGCAGCGTATCCGTCAGCTTCATGTGCTCGCCGGGGACGGTCTCAAAGTCCAGCTTCCCCTGCTCGTCCAGGACCTTCAGGCCCAGCCAGTCCTCCTTGTACAGCTGCCTCTCCCGCAACGGGGTGACCTTGCCGCTCGTCATGTTGACCTCCGCGAACCACGCGCTCTCCTTCGGGACGGCCGTCATGTCGTCCTCGAACATGAACATCCCGAACCGGTTCAGCGACATCAGGTTCTCCCGGTACGTCGAGTTCTTCACCGCCCGCTCGTTGTTCACGTCCGCCAGGAAGTTGCTGTGCTCGAGGTACGCGTCGAGCTCCTCCGGGTCGCGAAAGTACTGCGCGGGCACGAGGTGGCCCTGGACGAAGTCGGTCCAGGTCCCGGACCGCAGCAGGGCCTCGGCACCACGACACAGCCAGTCGCTGACGCCGCACGATTGGAAGTGCGAGATGCCGTTGTGCTGGCTGCCAAAGGTGACGAGGTTGTGGACGCGCGGGAAGTTGCAGCGCTCGACGTAGGCGCGCAGGAACTGTCCGCCCTGCGAGAATCCCAGCGCGTTGACCGCGGGGGCGGTGCTCAGGATCGGGTCCGCGGCAAGCTGCTCGCAGACCTGGGCAATCTGCTCCGTCACGTTCCCGAGGAAGGTCGCCTGCCGGTCGCCGGACGGGGAGTCGGCCAGCCTGATGATGTGCACGTAGGTCCCCGGGTTGACCTCCTCTGCGAGGGAGGCGACAGATTTGAGCCCTTCGCGAGCATAGTCATCGCCCAGTCCATGCCATATTATCAGCGGAAGAGGAGTGAGTTCGGACTCTGTGGCGCGAAGGGGAGGTCTCGGTGGGAGAGCTGCGGAGAGGGCGGAAAGGGTGAGAAGAGCGACGGTCGACGGCAGGGAGAACATGGCTGTCTGTCAGTACGGTCTGTAAGCTTCGTGTAGAGCCCTTCTCGAGGACCGCAAATGGAGATGACCGAGGCAGCTCACGGACACCGGCTCACGAGAGATCTGGAGAGCTGGTGTTGACGATGGAGATGGAATCGGATGTGGGAGGAAGCATAGCAAGGGCGGTAAACGATAAGATAGGCATCCCTGTCGGCGCTCCGATGCAGGCCGGGACATCCCTGCTCGTTCAACCTTGGCTACGGCCTTCAATATCGATGACGACCCTGACGGTCGATCTTCATCTTCTCCCTAGTCTAGGATATTAATATTTATTATTAACAGTTGCACAAGGGATTGGCTATTCCTTTCCTACTGTGATCACATCTGCCTAGCCTCTTCTCCTAAGTCGCAGTGGCACAGACTGCACTCTGCATGACCAATTCCGACACTTCAACCCACAGGAATACTAATATCAAGGACATTTCCTGCTCCTTTACTTAACGATCTACAGCGATACCCTCTCCATGCCGCTTGTGGCGGGTAATTTGCCATACTCCTTTTCCTCAGATTACTTAATTTTGCCTACCCAGGGTTATGTCTCGTCTACCACGGAAACGCAGGGACAGCCGTCCGGCCTTGGAATCCAGTCGTTTTTTGGTTGCGTCGTATTTCAGCAGACGTGCAGGACAACACATCTAGGACAAGTCAGAACTCTCATATTTCCTTGAAGCTATGACGATGTCAAAGTAAATCAGCGTGCAGTTCGCATTATTTGTCATTACTATTTACTGAATGCTGCACTAAAAAGTTGCTTTCATTTAGAAAAATTATCAAGTCAATCATATGTTTCTAGCGTATTTCTGACCACAATGGCTAAACACAAATTGCATGATAGCGACAACAAGATGGGGAGAAGATAAAGGGGCCAGGAGAACAGCATAATAGACGTCGAGCTTTGAGACTGGCAGATATTCTGGGGTATATACCGTATGGAACGACAGTCGCGGAACAAGTAAAAGAAATAACGGGCGTGCCACTTCAATATGAGTCAGGAGAAAAAGAACGATGTAAATCTATCGTCGAAAAGGGGTCCTGAAGATAGGCGCTTGCCCTCCTTCGTCAGCGTGGATATTCCCAAACGTTGCATTCCGATTTCCACGACCACCGCTGGAAACAAGGTTATTCTGTATTTCTGCGAACGATGATTCGCTCATCACCAGTGGATCCGGGGACGAGGTTTTTCGCTCCGAGGCCGACAATGATAGGCTTGGTTGGTTTTGTATCAGCAAATAGCCTTGAGAAGTGGATGACGGTACGCGGAAAGAACTGGATAAATTGGCTTGATTCGATATTGAATGTTTTCTCTTCCTTTGCTCAAACACTGGTGAGAGGTAATGCATGCTTGAAAACATACTTGGCGATCGAAGGGTTCTCGGAGCGTCAATGTGGACAGACATCTGAGTCAGGGACTCGTCGATGAACCCTCCCGTCAGACTCATGTGGGAGAGGAAGTCTGTATCTGACTTGTTTACTTGAGCAGAGCTCTCCTGTGATGGTTCCTTGCTCAGATTCAGATAGGTGTTTGCGGAAGTCTGAATTGTGGGCTGCGTGCTGAATGGTGCTGGTGTGGTCGGGGTAGTACCGAGAAATACATCTTGCTCTTTGATGCTATTACTATCCGTCCTAGAGAGAGCTGCTTTGTTTCTGTATGGCGACAATCTTTGGATTTGGCCATTGTCCTGGTACTCATCACCTTGTCCTGCGCCCTGGTTAGATGTCAGGGTAAATCCTATCCAGGACTCGAGCTTCTTGTTGTCTTGAGGAAGGGGTCTAGGAGCAGGTTGGATAGACTGCCCGAAGAACTTTGCGCCCGAATCGGCATTGCTCACTGAGCCTCGAGACATGTTTTGTCTTTGTCTACCAACTATGGAGGCTATATTTCTCGGAATTGATTCTTCGAATCGGGCTCCTATGTCCTCTGAGCGCAGCAGTGATCCGGCGTGTTTGGTGGACCTTAAATCCCTGGAGATCTTACGCCTAGTTGCTGGAAGCCATCCACAATGTTGGTTACTAGAGAGAGATTGAATGTTTGTCAGGGTATCCTCGTCTCTTCTACCGCCAATGCTCTTGCCGGAGTAGTCCCCTGCGAAGAACAACGGCGATGACTTTTTGATTACCTTTCTGGTTTCAAGGAAAGTCTTGTCTCCGATGTATGCTGGCTTTATCTTGTAGATATTCAGCGCTTCGAGTCTGGGGGAACTGATGTTTAATCTTCCTTCCCTTTCTGCCAGGACCTGGTCGTCCAGCGTGAATCGTCGACGGACTGGCAGTTCGTTAGTGTGAGAAATGGGGGAAGAACTTCGGGGTTGAGTTTGGCCAAGAAACTCAGAATAGTTAACCCTAGGACTTCCTGAATTTCTGTACTCAGACCGAGCCGTATTAGTGAGCCTGTCCGTAGAGAGGAGTCTAGAAGGTGTCGAAAATGGGATGCTAGACGCAAATCTAGAAGATAAGCGGTGGGTATCTAAATGTCCCAATCCACGTACGTCGCTGGGAGAGGTGTCGGAGGCAATTGAAGGGCGACCAGGGATTAGAGACCTCGCGCCTCGATGGTTTGTCTGGTTTCTGGTATCCATCAGTCTGTTATTGTAGACCGCCTCTTCTCGATCCAGAAGCATCGATTCTGATGACTCCTGACTGTATGCGAGCTTCTGGTTGTCATGTCGTAAACTTGAATTCGGTCGATACCCGTCTATCCTTATGCTAATATCCTCAAGCGTGCTTATTTCTGAAGACGTGTTCCTCCGTGTTCTCTTCCGAAGCGTGGTATGAAACTCTGGTGAGAATACCTTCGCTGCTGGTGCAGCATGTCTTCTCTGATCGTCTGCTGTTATCTTCCTCCTCTTTCCAACCATCTCTCTCTGTGCGGCCGATGCAAACGTCATCCTCAGTGGTCGAGCTGCTGAAACTGCGGTCCAGTCGCCCTGACGGAGTAGTTGACGCTTCAGGTCCTCTAGTTGAGAAGAAGTTCGAGGGCGTTCGCGGGGTACCTCGTGACCAGGGGTATCTTTGTAAGTTAAAGATTGATTCCTTGACGGGAGTTGTGACTCTGTCTGCCTGTGGGAATTCCAAGGTGAGACAAGTTGCTGGTCGCAATCCGCATCACGCAGACGTTGTAAGCGGTTAAGGCCTTCCAAGGATCTCAAGCGGCGTTTGGATATGTGCTTCTCATGCGACTGACACGGCTGTGTATTAGGAAAATCATCGGTTCGTCTTCTTTTCCCTGTCCTGTGATTCCCATCGGCTAGAACGGCGTAAGAATGGTCTGCGCTCGGCGTCAGCTTTCCAGAAACCTCATGCACCGGCTTACGAGGTGTGAAAAAACGGAGTGGGGATGCTTGATGAGATTCATTTCGGAGCTTTAGCCTGGCCTTCGCGAAGTGCTGCTTCTGGATCCTGGACAGTGAACTTGGCTTGTTATGCGAATGGCGATGAAGACGGCCTCCGGTCCAGTTCATCAGAACAGATAGACTACTCTGCGAGAAGGATGTGGAAAGAGTGCAGATGCTATAATGCAGTCGCTCTAGCGCCTGTCAATGTCTAAAGTGGAGATTGCCAGTCAAACGAGATACCAGTGACATTCTTGGAATGAACAAAGATTAGAACTGTGTCAATTGCCCGTCGTAGATATAACGTGCTGTTCCGAGTCTTCCAAGGTCACGCCCGGATGCCTGGGCAGGGCAGCTAGGTCTGAACACCTACCTACCTAAATAGGAAATATGCTTCCGGAACCTTGGAATCTTACCATCATGTGCATTGCCATGGGAGGAGCTCAATTCTTCTAAAGTCACTGCATTCGCATCCTCGGAATCTGCCACAAGAATAAAAGCTGACATGGCAATTATACAATAGCCATATAGTAGACAGAGCTAGAAGATGCCAGCAACGCACTGGGACTTGCATTGTCAGAGAAACTCGACTCTGACCTCTCGCCAACGACATATCGTCTCTGTTGGACAACCAGCATGACGTATCCTCAAATATATATACCATATAGAACAGCAAACGGAAAGCACGAATATTCTTTCTGAAAGTAAAGACCAAATTCCGAGAACCGTTACAGCAAGATATCTATTGCAAGAAGCGCTGGGAACCGATCAATACGCAGATTGAAAAGCAGAATTGGGTGCTCAAGGTCATAATAATTCTGGATTTATAGATGAATTTGCAATTATGGAGCGAAGATAGAAGATATTAATCATGATTGTCCACAGGTAATCCGTGGAAGCGAAAGAAGATGTGGAGAAGTGACGACATACGGAGCCGTAGATCAGGTCCAGACATATCCCTTGAGAAGAGGCGATAAGTAGGGCGGCTTTACGCTGTAATAAAGAGAAACAATAAACAAAAGGCTTGGGATGCTCCATGAGTTGAGTCCGAGACCATCTACGGAGTAATCACTTTGTGGTGTTGACATTTTGATTTAAAATTGGTTAAACGCGTTACGTGTGCTTGCGACCTTGGGAGATGCTGACTCAGCCACTTCTTCAGCGGCTCAGCCACGAGCGGCGCCATCATCCATGGGTCCGGACGGGCCGGCCCGTGACCCGTCCCCGTGTTCCGGGCAAGACGCAAACGGTGCAAACCAAGTCATGTGCCACGGCTCGCTTCACCGCACATCTTAAATTTCCGTCTTGCGTTGCGCAAGTCGCACAAATCCCAATATCACCGACGGGCAGCAAACCCAGCACTCCTAGGCAGCGTTGTGTTGGCCAACACCTGTTCTGCCCGAATGGTGTTGTGATGGACCTTTTAACAGACCTAGCGAAGCAATGATGATATGGCTTCCGTGCTACGGCAGCTTCGGCTTGATTGCCGTTGCACTCCCACTGGCTTCTTAGAGCGCTCGGGAAAAGACATCCATGACACGTTTCGTTTCCTTACTAGGTAAGTCGGTCTCATCCCTCTAATTTTCCTATCTTATTTTTCCTACCTCCATGATGAGCATCTACCCCAAAGCATAGTTCACCTGAGCGCCTTCGGGCCGCTGAACGACAAACCAAAACCATCTTTCACCTTTTCTATCTGAAGCCTCGTGCCGTGTCTTTTGCTTTTGCGCTATGGTCTCCCTTCTGTACCGCGCGGCTGACTGTGAGCTGAACCCACAGGATTGGTGGCAGCCGACATGGCCTAGGTGACATGTCGCTGTCTGCATCGGTGCCCAACGATTCCGGACACCGTCCGACTACCCACACCCGCTTGACGCCCAAACCAGTAACAATAATTCAGTGTATGATATGGCTCAGTAGATATAACCACAGCATCCGCCCCGAGAATATCCAGCTTCTCTCCCTCTCTCTCTGTGTCTCTTTTCATGACCCGAACAGCGCCCCGTGGAAGAAGGCTGTCGACGTCTCTGCAGGATGATGCGAGGACGCGTACAGCAATAATGATTCCTGGGCAGGGTGCGCTGTTCCTGTAGCATGTGTTGTGGCCGCACTGCGATGCAAAAGGGGGGATGCCATTCTTCACATGGATGAAGGAGGGCACCAACGAGGGTCATCCATGTGCGGAGTAGAATGTTCTGTTGGCCGATGCGCGCAGCTGGTGTGATTGCGGCTGCCGCTCAGGCCCGGCATGTCACACGAAGGCATGCGATCCTCAGCAGCACACGAGCGCTGTGATCCAATCGTCCCCTTCCCCCTCTTCTTTTCATATGCCTGTGATGCCTCTCTCGATCCCAGTCCCCGGTGTTTCTTCTCACCGCTCGAGACATGGGAAACCGCTGTGACGTTGAGATGCATCGAGTGCCACGTCAAAATGGCCTCGATTGGCAGGCGAGTGCGGGAGATGCAAACGTCCTGCTCTTTTTCCCCCCTGGGCATCAAATCACCGTGCTCTGACGGCGCCCAGAGCGCTGCCGAGGCGGGCCGTCGCTGCGATGAGGCGAGTTCGACCCACGCCGGGCGCACGGCCCCACGCGGCGATGCCTCGCAGAGAGGCACCCCTATTCTGGTTAAAAAAGCCCAGTGCCCCCCCCTTTTTCGTGATCGCTCAACCTGTGTCTGTTTTTCTCCTCGACTCACTGACGCTTGCAAAGATTCTCCGCTTCTGCTAACAGATACTTCTGTCTTTGTTACATCATTGTACGCTGAAAACTGCGCGTTGATACTTGTCATTGTGAATCAATTCTGTTGACTGCAAGCCGTGGATCTCCTTGAACGGACCTGGCCTCATATCAAGCCTCTCCAATTGGGAATCCCATCCATTACCCTGGACAGGACCTGCTTGTGCTTTTGTTGTTCAAAACTTTTACAGCTTTGCTTCGTCGAGGGCACCCGTCTTTGCTCCCAGGACTTTGTCCTTTTTGAACAGAACGACAGATAACAGGTAGTCCCCTTGATTTTTTTTCCTATTGTTTTTTTACCCTGTGCGTGATGTTTTATTCTACTACTCGGACCTGTACCTGAATGTCATGTACCCCACCTGGATGCTGTGCTTGCCTGCACCGCCGACGGAACCGGATTTTCCCATGGGATTTCTGTTGCCGCCAATTGGCTCCGTGACGAATGATGATGATGAACCAGCCAATGGATTCAACGTCTGCCTCCACGACAACCGTCGCGAGGAGGGTTTGCGTCGTGGATACTCGAGTGCATAATGTTGCAAACTCGAGAAATCTTGCTTTCCCCGGATGGTCTCCTAGGCCGCTCCAAGCCTGGAGTGGGAACTGGAGTGATTTCCCTTCGGAATTCCCACAGGACTTTACCCAGGACCTCTTCCCCGGATAGGACCCATGGATTCTGGATTACAACTCCGCTGCCGGCCCGCGGATGCTCTGGACCTGAATTTGTTCTTGTGGAATTTAGCTATTGGCCCGTCTCATGTCGACTTGATATCGATGCCAGGGGAGCCACAATTCTGCTAGCTTTTCAGTTATGCTCTGTTTTGCCGCAATGTGTTAGGCTCTGCTGGATGCTTCCCAGGACGACGTTATGTGGATACCAGATATTTTAAGGACCTTGGAAGAATGAACTACGTATCTCTTGCCCAGGACATGATGAACAATGATACATCCCAGGATTATGATCTTCCACGACCTTTGGCCTTAGCTACAGCGGGACCAAGAGTATACTGGCCATGCCAAGGAGAACCAAGGACCGGGGATATGTTAACTGTGCCTAAAGGAATCCTGGATGCCGTCGCCATTCCTGGATAATGCTTTAATCTGAAATCAATCTGGTCGGTGACTAAAAAAACACTTGCTGCCATGACTTTTACATGAACTAACTGAGAGTACAGGTTGCCGTACAACGTCGGGGTTCTGGAAATGCTTATTGTTTTGTTTGTTTCATCACTTTTCATGTGCGGACTAACTGACTTTTGTTCTAGTATATAGTGCGTATCGCGCTGCCGAATTTGGCTAGAGTTCTGGACTTGACCTCATAATGTCCCCAAGGATCAAGCCGGACCCTGGGAGGGTTTCAGTTCCTCAGTCTTCTCTTCAGACAATGAACCAAGGCTCTCGACCCAGACATACATCTTCCATCCAAGGGATTTCCAACTTGTCTTCCAAAGCAATGCAAGATGATGAACTTTCCAGCCAGGAGAATTTTTCTTTGTCTTCCAGCTTGCCGAATGGTTCCCACTGGGCCTTGACCAGTGCAGACTCTGTGGAGCCAAGTCCTGCCTTATCACATGAGCCAGAATCCCCGGAAGTCCAGATGCTGTCTTTTTCTTTTTCCCAGCAACTTTTGCCGCCAACTGCAGGACACAGCAATGCTACTGGCCCTGGTTCCATGTACCCATCATTATCTGATTTCCAGGCCGTTCAGGACGTGAGTGACCACAACGAGATGGACTTCTCGCACACACAAGACTTCCAGCACTTTTCGTCCATGGTGGATTTTTCCTTTGATCATGATGCATGTGCCCCCAATGGAACGCAGGGCTGTGCTCCTGACGACACTTCGTCAGTGGGACACAGTTCTCACACTGATGAAAGCCAGTTGGTTAGTGGCAATGAGGCTTGGAACTCCTTGACTGTGGACACCGGGAATCTCCATGGTTCACCACTGGACCAGTTCTCCTCCAGCATGTTTAATCCTATCCCTGTTTCTCCTCCTTTGACTGATGCAAGCAATGATGTCTCTGTAACTTCCTCGTGTTCCGGTTTCTCGTCACTCCGGGCCCATGATGAATCTTTCTTTGGCGATATCACAAACTCCAGTATTGGTGGCCAGAACATCAACCTCGCGGATCCTATTTTCCCATTGACTCCGCCATTGAGCGATCAGGACCCCAACAGGTTAGAAATCAGCCGTTTTATCCCCATCGTGGCTCAAGTTTGGCTGACTTCATTTTGCTACAGGACCATTAGGCCAACAAAACAGGCACAGAGACCGCTCCTGTCTGCAGCTACGTCCAGGACCCAGAGGAAATCGGACCCGGAGTTCTACGCCTCCTTGCCGGTCAGGGAGCCTATTCGCCAGCGGTCTAAGGACGGCTCCGAACAGAGATCACCCCGGGACCATCCATATTATTCCCTGCCTCCTCGCCCTGATGGAAAGTACTATTGCCCATTTGCCACTGGGGAGAAGCCTTGCAACCACCCGCCTACCACGCAAAAATGCGCCTATCAGTACAGTCTCCTCCTGTCCTTTTTTGTGGTCACGAACTTGAAAGCTAACCTTTTCACTAGTAAATATCTGGACTCCCACTTGAAGCCATATCGCTGCAAGGTGCCTGCATGTATGGATGCTCAGTTGCACTTTTCTTCTAATGCTTGTCTTTTCCGTCATGAGCGAGAAGCTCACGGATTCCATGGCCACGGAGACAACCCTCATCTTTGCCTCTTTGAAGGATGCGAGAGATCAGTCCCAGGGTACGGATTCCCCCGGCGGTGGAACCTCTATGATCATATGAAGAGAGTGCACGACTACGATGGTTCTGAGAGACCTAGCTCGCCCGAGACATCTTCTACCAGTGGCCAGAGCTCCAAGAAAAAGGACAACCCCGGACGCAAGAGGAAAGTCCTCGGACCCACTGGAGGTCAAACGATGAAGCGGACCCGCTCCAACCCCTCCCAGACAAGCCCCTTGAAGGTTGCCCAGGCTTCAGCTCACCATGAACAGCGGCTTCAGACTGCAGAGAGAAACTACTACAACTGCCGCTCCAGGTTGCTCGAGGAGCTTAGCAATCTCAGTCCTAAGGACGCTGCAATGCATGATAAGGTGAATGCCAGCCTTCAGGAACTGATCACCTTGGGAATCAACTATCGCCATATCGAAGCAAGCCAGGCTGCCGCCCAGATGGCCAGCGGTCTTTCTGCTTAAATGAACTGCCTAGTGATCTTTTTTGTCTTTCATTGGTCCAAAGCCAGATGGATTTCCTGCCAGGTTGACCAGCCCGTGATCCCAGCCATGGGTAGGCCAGTGTGTTTGATGCCTGGATAAGTCGCGGGAACCAGTCCGTGCAAATTTGACAGCCCCGGCCTGCCATTGGATCCATTTCTGCCCAGGTGGACTGTTAGTCAGCCCGAAAGGTGGACTATTGGATAGAGGCCAGGTCATATTGCTGACCTCTATTATTTGTTGCCATCAAAGTCCAAGAGGATCCTGCTTTCCATGTTCTCCTCGGCCGGTGGATAAGATAAATTGTGGGTCTGTGCCTTGAGACCTATCCCCAACAGCGACCACACAATGTCGAAAGGAGAGAGCGGTGGTAGACTGGAATTTCCTGTCATCACGACCAATGCACCGTGTTACGCGGTTGACCAAGTGAGCAATGCAGTGGGCTCGCCATTGGTTTCACCTGCCGTGGACAGGCGCCATGATTCGCATTCCACTTGTGTACACCACTTAGGACGTGTATTTTTTTTCGGGTTGGATGTTTGCCTTTTTTTCATTTTCAGGGCTGGAAGAGGTCTGTTTTTCTTGCATATCGGAATGACGGAGGAATTGGCTGGTAAAAAAGGGTTTTTTTATATGGAAGTGTGGGAAGGATTAGACCTGGGTTTGTTCATTGTTTGTGTGGGATTGTGAACTAGCTTCGACCTTTTTCGGTTTTTTGGGTCCTTATCTTGTGATGTTTGATTCACTTCGTCGCGGCGTCATGCTCAGCCGCTCATGTTATGTTCGAATTCTCTCATGCCCTGCTTTTTTTTCATCTTTGAGTTTCGCTTCGAGGTTCCGAGATTGTTTCCTAGATCATGCCTGGTCGCCCACTGTACATTGCCCCTCGTTTGTGAGCATGTGGGGAAACAAAAAAAAAGGGAGAATAAAAATGAGTGGAACTCTGGGAGGTTTTTGGTCTGTGATTTTGGGTTTGGTTGTACTCCGGTGGAGGGTTTCTTTTTCTTGTTACCCTTTTGCTTGGTTGGCTTTTGGAGATCTGCGGTTGGATATCTGATTTTGGTTTGCATTTGTACTCTTCTAGTTTTTATGCTGATTGATTGTATGTACATCCTTTGTGATTTTTTTAGTCTTCGACTCATTCTACGAGGTATATCATATACCTTTTATGCAGTAGCTCGTTGGCCCGGCTTTTGGATAACACACTCCGTAATTTTGGTTCGTATCGCATCGCATCATATCGCATCAGGGCAAAGAGCGCCCCTGCAAATCCCGGACTTATTGCTCCAACTCGAGATACTTCCGAATAGAACCATCCTTGCTCCATCTCTTTACTAATATCATTACAAACGGCTCTCAACTTGAATCAACAACTTGACCTCCCTCGCCCGCAAACTCGGCATTCAAAAACCTCACAAACGCATCCCCTACCTGGTCCGCGCTGAGCGCACCTTTCCCCTGCCCCTGATTCTGCGCAACATACGCGCGATTCAACCCCACCCACTGCCTCCGCAGCCGCTGCAAGCGCGGGAGGGCAAGGATACCGCCCGCACCGGCGAGCTCGTCCGTCGTCGCACTCGCCACGACGTGCGCGGGGATGAAGACGGAAGTGGAGGCGACGTCCGCCGGCATGGGAATCGTGATGCCGCGGCCGCCGTCGGGGCTCTGGGCGAGGGCGGCTTCTCCGGAGGGGTTGGCCAGCGTGAAGGAGCGGATGGTGGAGATGACAGCGGAGGTGCGCTTCTCCATGTTGTAGAGGGCCGTAGGGTCCGTGGCGGCGGGCTGGACGGTCGCCTGGTGCGGTTTGATCTTTGGGCGGGGCAGGGCGCCGGTGGCTGTTCTCGCCGTGGTGGTGGCTGTAGAAGGGGCCACGCTGGCTGCGTCGGATGGTCTGGAGTCTGCTGTCTCCGATGACAGGAGGTTCGAGATGGGTTTATGGACAGAGGGTAGTGATGATGATGTCGGGAGCGTCGTGCCTGTGATCGCGGCCCAGATGTCCCCGACGGGAGGCGCGGCGTCGGACCAGGGGACCGTGAACAGCGGCTTGTCCCAGCGGTTGTGGGTGCTGGGCTCCTCGTAGCGGTATATCAAGTTGTTGAGCAGCTCGGGTGGGTATGGGTCTTCGTCGTCTAGGTCCGCGCGGCCTCCTTCTGCTGCGACCTGCTCTGGTATCTGGTCCTTCTGAGCCTCTTCTTTTTGGGTGTCGGACGGTGGTGGTCGCTTTTCCTCTTCTTCCTTCTCCCTTTCCTTCTCCTGCTTCTCTTTTTGCTGCTCCTCCTGTTGTTTCTCTCGACGGCGCAAGCGGGCTTCATTGTTCGCGACGCACTGGTCGATGGGCGTCCCGACATGGACCTAGACACAAAGTTCAATGTTAGCTAAGTAATCCAAGAGATGTGGTAAATAGACTGATATCAACAAAGCTCGAGTACATATGTAAAACACACACACACACACACACACACACACAAGCACAAAATCTCTACCCAAAACAATAAGAAAAGAAAGAAAAGAAAAGAAGAACATACCACACAACACGTCGTCCCTGCCGCCTTGGCCTCGCACCACAGCTGATACCTCCACCCCTTGATATAATTCATCCCGTCCAGGATCACGATACTGTCCCTCCCCAGCATGCGCTTCGCCCGCGCGTACGCGACGCCCCTCGCCTCCTTCTCGGTGCGCGCATTGTCGTACACGGTCCGCGGGTACGACGCATCGTGCGACGGGACCACGTGGATCTTGTACCGGGGTCTTTTGTCTTTATCTGTTGTTGAATCAGCGGTGGAAGCGAGGAACTCGTCCTGCGCTGCTTCGAGGAGGCGGGAGAGTTGGCGCGCTCGGTAGGTCAGGCCCGAGCAGGGGTAGCCGGTGAGGATGATGAGCTGGGTAGCGTGGTAGTAGAGACGTCAGTTATGTGAATAGAGCAGAGGGGGAGAGAGATGGAGGGGAGATGAGGTGGGCTTACCGGCATGGTGGCGGACTGCAGCAGGCGCTGGCGGCGAGGCGTTTGGTGTCGCGGGGAGTTTTGAGCCTCACAGCGCGGGGCTGCCGGTGCATCTGACTCGGGATGGGACGCCTTGTGTTCGGCTCGGCATCCCGATCGTTGCGCAGACCCCGCCATAGGAACCCCTCAGTCACCTGGGGGTCTTACTATCGCTGCTTTTCAGCACAATTGCAGAAAAAATGTACTCACACATATAAAAGAGTTATGAAGAATCGGTATCTACCGTTCTCGAGAGATATTCATGTGTTACAAAGTAGTTACCATGGCCGGCAGTAGGTACAGTACAGTGCATACATACAGTGCTATAGGTTATTCGATCCAATGAAGTATAGTATATATGAACAAGCAGCTCCATGCCTTGTACTAGTTTCATATGCCAAGACATGGATAGCCTCGGTCTCTAGTCCACAAAGACATGATACCTGCTGGCTTCATTGGTCTCTACAGCTCGAGATGCCAGTCTTTGACAATCCTTTATAGCTGGTCCGGAGCCCATCTGATCTCGTATCCAAACACAGTCCGTCTGAGTCTCTCATCCTGCGACAAGGTCAGCAGCACCTCAAGGCTAGACTCTGCAAAGGCCAAACATACCCCTGGGTCATTCTCGAAGAGCACCTTGTCCATCAACTTCTCGAAGATCTTCGTCACTTTGAACCCATTCTCCTCCGCCAACGGGAAGAACTTCTCCGTCTTCGGCAGCAGCCACGGCTGGTAGGGGGTAAAGATCACGAGCACGATCGCATCTGGAGACTTCTTCAGGGTCCGCTTCATCGTGGTGATCAGGTTGCCGTGCTCGCGGTGGCTATACACCACGTCCGCCATGATGAGCAGGTCGAACCCCGCTGATCCAGGGGGTAGGTAGGAGAGCAGTCCGTCCACCGGAGCTCCCCACTTGTACCCGTCGACGTGCAGGCATGTCGGGTCTGGGATCAGAGGGGCCGAGAAGGAGGCGTTCCGGCGCATGTTGTCGACCAGGTCCGGGTCCGGGTAGTCCGTCATGACCACGGTGCGGGCTCCCTTGATCGCGCACACGATGCTGGGGACGCCCGCGGCGGCCCCAATCTCGAGCACGTCCTTGCCCTCCACGAGCTCCGCGGCTTTCTCCTCCAGGTAGTGGGCGCTCGTCCGGCCGGCATTCCACAGCAGATCTCCCTCCAAAGTCCGTCAGTCGGGATTCTCTCACACACAACAGTAACATAAAGACAAACATCACCCCATCTGTTATTATTACAGATGGGTTAATTGGGTTTAGCCGGTTCGTACGTATAGAGGATGGCTGCCGACGAGGCGCACGCGCAAGGTCTGGCCAGAGAGCATCGTGTGCTCCGCGAAGGTGGGTTCCTTGGGCTGGTAGTAGCCCTCCGGGTCCGCGAAGAAGCCGCCGACATCGAGACCGTCCGCGAGGACATCCCCGTCCTGCTGTACCAGGCCCATGTCGCCGGCTTGGGAGCAGATGAGATGTGGAATAATTCAAGAGAAACACGACCACCGCGAAAAGCCGCGCGCGGGACACGGCCTCGGGATCTTCACTTTCGGGCTTCCGGCGGGGCCTGCCGTATCGGGACTAGCGGCACTGACGTAAGCATAATCGACGCGCGCCAGATCACACGGAGCCGATCACGTGCATGCTCGGCCGGGTCGCCGAGGCTCGGCAGGACACGCCCGTACGGTAACATTACCGCGTCCCGCGGCCAAAACCCCGTGGGGCCGGACGGAGATACGGAGCTGATACGGATCGGGTATTTGTCGGGGTTGGCTCGCGCTTCCCTTCGCCCAGCTTCATCCCCCCCATCTTTCCTCTCCACCTCCACTTCTCCCGCGACGCTCGTCAGGCCACGGCGCTGTCTCTTCTGCTCTGTGCGTCCCCTGCTCTCCCCTTTTCCCAACGGTCTTGGTGTCGCCAGAGCCAGCAAGGAGCAGACCGTGCAGCGTCTCTGTCGTTCCGGGAAAGCTCTCTCCGAACGTCATTCCGCATTCATCTCGATTGACCCCACGTTAGATCGCGTTGTCCATTCTGCGGTCCACACAGTTTCTCCGCAGTGTCACCTGCAGTCTCCTCTGGTTTTGAAATCCCGGGACGGCCTTCGGGTATTGGGGACGTCTGATCCTGTCACGGCCATCAGAAGACCTCTCACCCGCTCCTCCCTCCTGATCCCTCCTTGGAGCGGGTCAGATGAACATCTGAGTCCACCTGCCTTGCTGCCTCCTAAGATCGTCCTTCTTCGCGATACCTCCCACGTCCACCCCTCCTTACTCCAGTTCCCACTTTCGATCGAGCCTTCGGTCGAAATATCTCACCTGTGGAGCCCCATGGATCGCAGTCTGAGAACCCCATACAACCTCCGCTCGTTTAACCAGACCCCCGCGCAGAACACGAGCGCACAGCCATCCTTCGCCTCGTCTACGTCGGCAAGCAGCGATCGGTTGAACGCCGCGGGCTCATTTGACGCGATGTCATCATCACAACCTCAGATACAGAAACAATCCGCCATGGAACCGGACAATCAAGCAGCTACCCTCCTTCCGTCCCCCGCTGGCAACGAGCCTCGTCCCTTCTGGAGCCAGACTCAGCCGCAGAGCTGCGGGATGCAGGCTGCTGCTTCGGAGCAGGAGCAGCAGCAAGGTCCCAATTCCGCGCCCTTTGCCCAGGCTGTTGTCGACTACTACCCCCACCGCAACAACGAGAAGGGCGGTCCGATGGCCACGGCGCCGTTCTTGAGAGACTTCAGTCTCGTCGCGGAGGCGGCGAAGCGAGCACAGATGGCTGTCGTCATGCGTGATCTGGAGAGCGTCACCCTATAGACGAGAAGCAAAGCAGAGCAAGACTTTCGATGAGCCTTGAACAAACTTTTCTGGCGTTTTCGGAATCTTCTCAGGTGTCTGTTTTAATGGATCATCGGGGGGTCTGGGTGTCCATGTTAGACATTACATTATGACGGATTGATCGACATCGACTCGTGTGGCCCGGTACCGAGCTCAATTTCTCTCGAAGAATACTGCTTAATGTTTTCTCCTCTCTTCTTCACATACACTGCATCTTTTTTTATTCACTTATTCAGAAGAGGTGATACATGCATCCGAAATGTGGCGTATCATACCGCATCCATATGGTGGAGGGGAACATGTGCACTCTGATTATGTTTCGGTTTCGTGGTTTTTTGTCTGGAAGACATATGATTGATTGATTGATTGATACCTTTGTCGCGCTTCTACTTTGGAAAGAACTGGAATAAATAATATCTCTCCTGTCTTAATCCTCCCCATTCACTCATCTTAATAAAATATATTCCTGTTTGGATTCTTTCTTCTGTATATTTTTTTTCCATTCGACACTATTCGCTATGGGGTATACGGACCTTGGCGATGTTAGAACTGTTAAGTTGTAGAGCAATAGCGATAAGATTGCAGATAGAAATGCGACAGAGAATGCATCCTGGATATAGATAGCATGTTTGCTGCTCTTGATGTAGACGCGTAGTAGCTTCATGATAAGCCGAAATGGAATGACTAGACTGTGTTTTACGATCGAATTGCAATGGATCTCTGCAAATATTACCTGTTAGCATGATTTCAGTTATAGACGCTGGTCAACGAGTACAGTACATAGCTGTACAGCAAAGAAGATGGAACCGGTCCGCGCTGCATCCGATACTCCATTCCAACCTTTATTTACCTAGATATTGTAGTATAGTATATCCTTGTCCATCCAACCAAAACGCTATTGTATCGATTCCAGTGGGCGTGATCGGACGCTATGGGATATCAGATCAGATATCGTATCAGTCCAGCACGATGGATATCTAGTGTACTGTGTGGGATGTGTACCATGCCATTAACTCATCTCATCTCATCTCTCTGTGTGTGCTCCGAATAAGATGAGAGGAAAGAAGATATAAGAAAGAAAGAAAGAAAGAACCCCAATGGGCTTCTTTCGAATTCATCTCAAGGTCCAATCAGTCCATCCAGTGGACTGACCCATTGACTGATCACCAGCAAACTACGCCATCACTGGGACTTGGGCTTGAGTCTCGGCCGTTTTTTCAATTCTTCTGGCGATACAGACGACGTAACTCCGCAGCCCTCACCTGCTCCTCCTCCTCCTCATCCTCCTCGTGCTGCTGCGCAGCAGTCTCGGTCTGTGGTAGTGGTGCTGGCTGCTCTTGCTGTTGTTCTTGCTGACCAGCGTGCGACAATGATGGCAGCCCAATTCCGCCTCCAGGGCCAGATCCAGGAGAGTTGCTGCTGCTGCTGCGGGGGAAGCAGTAGAAGAATCAGCAGGGGCAGAAAAGGCAGAAGGTGCATCAGCAGGAGAAACGCCAGTAGTGGTAGAAGCAGGAGGAGTAGGAGCAGTCGCAGAACAACCAGCAGTAACGGAGAAAGTAGCAGGAGGAGCCGTAGCAGCAGTAGCAACAGGAGTAGCAGTAGTAGAAGCAGGCAGAGATGCAAGCATCTGAACCACATCGATCAGAGACTCTCGGACAATCCTGTCCGCGGCATCGGAGATGACGGCACGCAGCACATTTGCATCTACGCCCTTGTCCCCGGTCCCAGTCCCGTTCCCCGAAGCGGGACAACCCATATCCCTTGAGTCCGAGACCAAACACGAGTCTGCATCGGGATCTCTGTGCATATCCAAGACCGGATCCGGATCTTCATCCACGTCCACCATCTCTATATCCTCAGGGATATACATCTCCACGTCCACCGGCTCGGGGCGGAAGATCTCAGGACTCCCGCCCAGGGCCACTCCAATGGGGACGCATTTTCCGCCACAGCGGCCGCGGCAGGTGTTCAGAACGTGGTCCAGGCCCTGGCCGAGATGGTTCACCAGGATGAGAGGCGGTGGTCCCGTGGTCGTGGGGATATTCCCGCATGGAGGAGAATGTATGATGTCAAAAAGTCTTTGTTGCTGTTGTTGCTGCGGCTGTTGAAACGCAGCAGCGTTCCAGATCCTCGACACTGGCCAGCCGTGCTCAGCAGCGTACCTGATTATGGCTTTGTAAGTCTCTAGCAACGCGTAGTCTGCCGTGTAGGTGTAGTTATCATTATTTTCGGGAGTAGCGGTGGAAGCTACGCTCGACGGATCGAAGGCTTTCAGCGCAGCCGAGAAGCTCGTGTATGCGGGACGAGAAGACGCAGAAGAGAAGGTCGGATAGCCGAAGGGATTGATCGTTGGATGGTATGTGAATTTGTTGACTGCCATGTAAGTTTGCACACGAATTAGTATATAGTATAACGTAAAGCTATAAGAACCGATAGATAAGAATAGAACAGGAGGCGGTAGAGCGTCTTATACATTTCCAAATCATGCTTTACCCCATAAACCTCCTTTTCAGATCCTTTGTTCCATTGTATTATCACACACAAAGGCATTGTCTTTGCTTGGCTGCTCAGAAGGCACCTTGCCACACATGGTGTATTTTTCCGACAGTCATGTCTTCTCGTAATTTCGCGATTCTTTGTCTGGTAAACACGTTGTAGTGATACGGCGGAATATTAAGATTAACATTGTCGATGGTTCGTTATTCGTAGGTATTGTAACGAAGGTGATATCCATTGACGACATTACCAGTCCCTCATGGTCCTCTGTGATATAGCTTAGCGAAAAGAAGAGCTGTTTCATACTGGAATGGTGACCTACTTGCGATTTAGTGGACGATTAGCTCCATCAATCGCATGGCATGTTGCATCGTGTACTTACTAAAGGTCTAAACATTAAAGACTAGGTCGGGGAGAATCGTACTAATCTGAAAACTCCAATTGGGGCCTTGATTAAATCCGGAACCAATTTAGAAGCTGATCATGATCAATAACGAGTCTGGCAAGATAATTCAGATCGATTACGTGTGATGATAATGGCGAATAGACGGCACGAGAACTGACCATAGAAGTGCCGTGCCGTACCTATGTATAGAAACATCTCATGTCGATCACGAAAGACTTGGAGAAATTATTTGTTTCACCCTAGATATATGTACATCAGAGAGGAAAAATGCCATTGCTTATGTCCAGAAAACATCATTATTAGATTTACCCTATTCACCTCCGACCCGTCATTTATCATTTTCCAGTTGTTGTTGTCTATATCGTGGGTATCTTGTAAGAGCGCCACACGCTATGTGTACCTCTCGATAGAGGTTACATCCCTGCAAACCGCCGAGGCGCAGCGGAATGTCAAGGTAGAGACCTCGATCCGAAATTGCTAGTCAGCGATGTTGTCGACCAACGCTCCTATCGCACTTCTTCCTCGTCTCTATTCGTAGATGGCGAGCTTGGATTTGGGTGTGAATTTCTTCGCATGTGGACCGACCGCGGCCGCTTGTCTCTGATCGAATGGAGCCCGAACCCGAGCGTGCTGAATCTTCTGTTCGGTTTCCGCGCAGGAGGAGCAAACAACATGTCGAGGGAGAGCATCGAGGCCATGGACAGCGGCCTGGTAGAGGGTTCGGAGGGTGTTCGGCTTTCCGTGAGATCCGACGTCGACGACGAAGTCACGGTCACACGCTTGCTCTTCCAGGCCCGCGAAGAGAGGTCTTCTTTGATCTCTTCGAGGGCGGAGGTGAGCCTGTTCAAGAATCCGGTCTTGACTTTGATCACGGAGGGTTCGCGCCGTTCGCAGCCGTAGAGGCGCACGGGCGTGGAATCAGGACAATTTGGGTTTAAAGGAGTGGAGTAGAAACGAGATATCCGCTTGGGAGCGGTGAAGGTATTCTTATGATTATTGTTCTTCTTGCCGAATTCCCGTGTCAGAGAGTCCGTGGATTCGCTAGTGACAGTAGAGTCCTCGCTGGGGGTAGAGGAAACATCCATCGTGAAAAGTGAGCGAGTGAATAAATGGTCAGATAGGGAAATAGTCAAACAATAATGGCAGTCCGAATTAACACACTCAGCTCAGCATAGTTGAACGGGCCATAGGGGACAGAACCATGGACTCCGAATATTTTCCTCGGCAGCGATTGACCCTGCTGTGCTCCCTCATATAGCTCCAGCAGTGTTTAAAGGTGACCGGATATCGCGGGGCTCATGATCGTCTGTTTCACCGACTCCGGACCCAGTTCATTCGGTGTACTTAAGGTGTTGTGCTCGGATGACGCGGCCGTGGGAAGCAAACGCGGAGAAGCCAATGTCGACAAACGTAAGCTGGTCTCTGTACGCGCAGTCAACACGGGATCGAATTTATTTTTTCTGTCCTTCGTCTATATCGGAAGGTCTCCGAGGACGCACCTCAGGAACTCTCAGTGGTACCGTGGAAGTGTGTGAATGGTAGGATGGAGGACCCTTGCAGGTAGTAGCTTCTTGTGTTTCGTCAGCAAGACTAAAACACAAGCATCTAGATCATTTGATGCATGAGCAATTGCAGTGCCAAGACAGCTTCAGAAGCTTGTTGACGCGTTCGTTGATGTTGCAGGATAGCGCGGCGGCAACAGGAATAGTGTATCCACCAGAGAAAAGGCTTGTTTCCAGCAGCTGCGAGAGCAAAGCCGCAGCGAATGCCTTGACCGCGGTTTATATAACTCTTGCTGGGATTTCGCCCTATCCCCGAAACGGAGGAGCTTTGGACATGTCTCTTTGTCCTAGAACCCGCCGGCTTTGAATGGTGTCAGCTACAAAAGGAAGCCCACAATTTGTAGGCATGGATCTAGGGCCTATGCGGGCCCGACAAATGGTCATTACAAAAATAGATGATCGCCCCAGATCCTTTCATGATTATTATGTGACTGTGCTTTAATTTATGCTACCATGTAGAGGTATGAAGGGAATCTCCTTATTTTCTCCTTGTGGAGCTTTATCTCCGAGGGCCACAGAAGGTCCGAGAAGTCTGGGAGCATTGAGCAATACTCCATACAACCTAGGGCGACATTAGCTCTAAGAAGCTCTAAGACGTGGCTATGTCTGTCATATTTGCATTTCTCCAGTAAATGCTTTGAGAAGCTTTTTACTCCACATAACCACTGGTTTATTGCTGACAGCGGCCGGGCCAAGCAACTATACTAGGAATTGTCATGTTCCATTTTAAGCTGTAAGGATTCTACGATTATCTCGGAGGATATCTGCAGGACTGTGGCACTACAATGAGTAAGTTGCACTACTTCATACTCTATAAAGATAATCTGAGATAAATCTGAAAAGAAAACGTTTAAATTGGGTCCTTGTGTCGAGACACTTGAAGATCGGAGCAGGGTGAATCAGCAGACTACAGCATGCACAGCCGAATTCTTCTTTCCAAGATAATATTATAAGCTTATCTCTAGATGAAGGAGACTAGCGTTAGTGGAGACTTTGTAAAAAGAAGCAGAATTAAGAATAAACCAAATAGTTCACTGATGCTATGTTCTTTGTTGAAACCTTCAAAAAGTTATACACAGTACTCCTGTTTATCTGCTTATCCAGAGAATGGAATAGTAGCACTGTCCTTCAACTTGTTCGTTGTTCTCGAAAAAAAAAGTGGCCGCCAGCTTGCTCTCTGTGTTTTTGTTCCGCCGGTAGGAGCCCATGAGGATTCCCCTCAAGCTTCGCAGGAAGCTGGGCAGCATCTCCGCTGTTCACATATGGATGTACGTTCAATCAGTCCTTTCACTTTGAATGAATTCTGACCCTCACAATTACCAGCAGCATGTAGTATCTTAAGGTTGATCTCCGAGGAACCGGAGGTATGGTTGAGTTTCCGAAACGGCAACCCCGGTGGGGATGATCCGCGCGGATCCATGACATCAGCACACTAATTTAATCCTTGACTTAGATTTTAGACTAACGCACCAAAAATTGGACAGAATTAAGCAGAACTTTTAGATCTCTCGTTAGCACAATTTACTAGAAGTAGGATCTCGCTGTCCAATTTCTCTCTGTGCTGGGTCTAACTGATGTAGCATGCATTTTTCATACGTCGGACAACTATACAGGATCAGGAAATCCGCGAGCAAAAAAGGTTCGACCTCCTACTACAGGAGGCTCAGTTTGACCGACGCAGGACTCGAACCTGCAATCTCTTGATCCGTAGTCAAGCGCCTTACCATTGGGCCAGCCGGCCAATTTGATACATAATTGCTTCCTAGTGCGCCCGATGAAGCATGCTCGCAATCCTATCCCCGAGTACTTTACTAGACAACTGGTCGGTTTATCATCAGTTTTGAATTCTCTTTATTAAGAATACTGTCGCTTCTAACACTGCTAGTGGTGCTACTGGATAGAGCAGGGTCGATGTAGTTGGAGCGATTGGTGGCGGCCATGACGTTGGAACGTGCCTTCATGCCGTCCATCAGGGTGAGAAGCTGGGAGACGACACGGCGCTCGACGCCGTTGGTCTTCTCCCGCTGGGGAGACATGGATTCGATCTCGATGAAGATGATGGACGGGGCGTTCAGATGATATCACATCACAAACAACAAGTTGACATCTGCCACCGCCGTCAGTGACCCGGATACAGAAACTTGAAGCCTGCGAACAATATATATATATAACTTCGGACCAGTGGGAAGAATTGAGAATGACATACCAAGTGGATGACTGCAGCTCAGCTGCGGCTTCTGGGTATATTTCCCCTCGAGCTCGCGCCGGATGCTGTTCAACAACTGCAGGTAGCTCTGATGCGGTGCTTTCTTGAGCGATTCGATGAATGCCCAACTCAGTGCGCCTCGAGCTGCTCCGCCTTGAAAGGTATCCGCCCTGGTAGTTGCAGCACGCGTCAGTGGAATACATACTCGCGAAGAACAACAACTTCGAAAAAGGGTAACAAGCATCGACTCACGATGTTTGGGTGTCCTTTGAACCCGAAAACATGACCACGTCAGCTGGAGACGTCTTCGTCATCACTGTCTTCTCCCGGGCAGAGTTTCCGATCGTCGCTTTCTTCAAAAACCCCATTGCCGTTGAGGCTACGCCTGCTAGGTCTCCCTTCTCGTATGCGACGAACGCGCTGAAGAGGTCTTGAGCTGCCTCCTTGGCGAGATTCGGCTCTTTTAAGACACCCTGCGCAGATGACGGATCAGACCTGAACAGTTCTCGTTGCGTTTTGAACAAGACGAACCTGCGTGGAGTACACGTAGGGAAGGTCCAATGCGGTTCCTGAATGGCAAGCATCCATGATCGCTGTCAGTCGAACTCCGGGGCGAAGAGGACGGACCCTTGCGACGGTCAGCAAGATTCTCGGGAATAAGCAGGGCAGAAAGACGCACAGTATAGCGTGCATTTCATCATCCACAATATGACCGGCGACGCGATAGTCAACTGGGTATATTACGTCGTCGAATCCTGCGCACCATAAACATTAATGTTCCGAAGGAGACTAAAGGGCCTCAAAACCGGAGTATACCGTCATCCTCATCGCCATCCAGGTCTGGTGTGCGGCCACCATGTCCTTTCCAAAGTCAGCAACAAGTAACCAAGGGGCTCGGAATGCGTTTTTGGTTACCGGAAAAGTGGAAGAAGAGCGAATCGTTGGGCTGCGCGTCCTTGACCAGCCAATGCATTGCCCGAATGATGTTTGCCTTTGTGGGTTGGCTCAGCGGATTGGCTTGGTCGTCGGTCAAGATCACCATGTCCTCTCTCCGATATCCGTAACGCTGATTCAAGAAGGTCGACATCTCCGCAACATCATTGATGCAACCCCTCAACTGGTTCGGTTGTCCAATGTAGTTAATACCGATGAGAAGGGCTTTCCGACGGCCCGTACACGCCGAATATTGGTACCGATAGTGAGATGGAGCACCGTTTCCAAAACTTTGACTCTCCAGAGGAGGCCGGGGTGGCAGGGCGGGTGGCTGACTCCATGACGGTGTGTCTGCTCAAATCATCTCAGCATGTCTCCACGGAATTGGTGTAATGGACCCCCAGAATTCTCAACAGGAAGATGCGCCTACGGTGATGGTGAGTGGTATTTTGATGAGGATGGCTGAAGTAGGGAGACGGAGGGTGCTGATAGCCTCTACGCGGGCCAGACATCGGGGCCCCTGGTGCAGGAGGTGGATGCCGGGGCCTAAGATGGGAACTCAATGTTGAGGAGTGTCGCGTCAAAGATCAGGCGAAGCTGAATGTTCCTTACCATTGCTGCCCCGGATAAATCCAGCCAGGAGGCGGTGGCTGGCGTGGGGGAGGGTACATAGAACTGTATGCGGAGGCTCGCGTCAGACGGATACCTTTCGGGGTATGGATTACGAGAGATGAACTTGGATGTGGTCTCCTTTTCTAATAATAATAATATCCATGGACATAATATCCATGGACTGAAGGGAAACTCTCGGGCGCCCTGCTCTGCAGAGAGCTTGTCCTGCCCGCGACGCAGACGACGGAAGGAAGCCGCATGGGACCGTCGCGATACTTAATGTATTCTTCACTAGCTGACGACGGGCGGATCGACAGACCGCAAACCGCATATACGGTGTGTCCGTGCCGTGGAGCAGACTGCGAAAACACCAAATTGCTCGCTGCGAAAATGCATCTCCAGGCCAGACAGCGTGGTCAGATTCCCCACTGTCGAGTGTTCATTATTGCTACCACGGCATAGGTGTTCGTTTTTCGAAAACCGTTCTGGGACCAGGGCTGAGGTGCAGCCCTAAAGCTAAAGCCCCCGTCAGCGGGCGGCGGCATCCCGGGGTCCGCCTCTGGAAAAACAGCGGTGAGTCGCCCTCGCCGAAGTCCTCGAACTGCATCGCTTTATATGAACTGGACGGCCTGTCATTCTGAGAATATCATTATTTCCTCTGCTTGTCAAAAGGACTCCCCCGTGTTACTCTTGGCGGGAATATTCTGCCCTTGCCCTATCTCCAAGTCCATCTGTGGCATCGCTGCTGACCAACCGTGATCTTTTCAGGCTCAGCATAGAGCAGCCTCTGGACAGCATGGCGCGTCCGACGCACTAAATCCCAGTAGACTCGGAACTGCGTAGGGCTAACTGCCCTACGGGGCATCCTGGGAGATGTGGAGTCGACCGGTCAGAGTCCTCCATACGTCGTCGTCATCCGCGGACGGTGGTTCCACCGGCCTTTCTTGGTATCCTCCACCCAGACGAGGATGGATCATACAGCTGGACAAGCCGATGACCCGGCTGATATCCCTTCTAGGAGCAAGCGGTCTCACTAGCCTGTCTTGTGCAAACGGGTCCAACCCTATTTTTTGACCTTCACGTCATCAATCGAAGACGGTCGTTGAGCCGCCCTTATCCGACCGCTCACAAGCTGTTTTCGAACACGGTCACCTGGGATCCATGAAGAACCACGTGGCTTTTTAAGGAGCACAAATCATACCATCTTGGGAGTTTTGTAGGAGATGTCGATAGTCAAACAGCACTTTTCGGGGTCTTCGGGTGCAGACCTCCCAGAGGGTGCAGGACAAGGTAGTACTATCAAGAATTTCAGCGATGGCATGTGTGCGTTCAGGAAATGGCCTGGTATGCATGCTATTTGCACCTTCTATTCTTTGTAATGTGTCGATTTTTCAACTACACAGGACTCTGTTGAGAGAAAAGCTCCCAGTCAATTAATTCGAACTGAGGGCTCTCCATGGAGCTCACTTAACTTCTTATCATTGTTCACAGGCCACGCAATCTTTGTTTTAATGAAAGGAAACGTATGATTTTCCTTTCAAAACACCGAAGGAGGATAGTATATTGAGACTTTCTTCGATGCACAGTTTCTGAATCTAGCCAACACCTGTGCATTTATAGTTAGTGCCTGCGGAGAGCCAACCACGGCAGTTCTGCGTTTTGCCATGCTGCAAGTCATGACGGTGTGCAGACTACGTATGTTTATGTGTTCCAAGATACGTGTCTCAGTTTAAGACACGTCTGTTGAGGAATAAAAAGATGATGCTTTGCAGCCACTGCAGATCACCTCTGCGATGATGGCTTGTGGAGGCTCAGACGGCTGACCAGATGTTGAAGGTTAGCGAATTAATTGATTATATTGTTATGAAATTTCCATTAGACATGAAATCAAAAAGCTGAGGCTGTGTATTAGGCCAATTCTGCAGGAGTGGCAGCAGTACGCTATCATCAACAGCCGGTGTCTACCTAAGCAGGTGGCAGGAGCCGCCATGTATCATTATCGCTACTGCCTAGTACGTGGTGGATATACGTGGTTGTGCTCCCATGTTACTGTAATCCATTCTATGGAAATTCCTTTTGTAATGACGAGATTACCAACTTACCGCTCATTCCACCAGATACGGCACACTCATGTATATACTCACTTGCATCATTTCGAATCAGTGAACTTTTTTTGCGATCTACTGCGGCTGAATAGACAACTAGTGTGAGATCTATCACTACGAAGTGGGTCTAGAAATTTCGCGTACATACATGAAGTGATATCCTGAAGTAATTGAATTATCTCTATCATCCTTACGAGGTCCTTCAGTAGCGAATAGTTGCTCCCAAGCTACTTCGTAGCCTATTATTTGATTGTACAGAGAATCTTGAAGCCTAAATAAGACTCACTGGACAAACCGGCAGGATTTGTGTTGTTTTTAATGCGCGGTTGATTTGCGATCCACATAAGACTCTGCACAGACGATTCTCAATGCAAGAATCTGTGCAGTAGTAGCGGTGTGGCCTTCGAAGAAGCACGCGAGGCTATTCTCTTCTACAACTCCCACCATCATTATTTCTAGCATATACGAATATTGCACGGGAATCATTTACCAAATATGGAAAAAGGCGTACCTGCGCCTTAGAGAAAGCCAAGTTGCCTAGGAATCTCCCTACCTCCCTACCTACTCGTCGTCTACCATCCCATCCAACCATATCCCACTCACCAATTTCGCAACTGCGGCCCATACGAAACCCACACCAAATTAAAAGCTCGATTTGATCGCTTCCAATGCAGACAGGACGGCGTCTAGAATTATGAAAATAGGGGATGTAGGGTATCGTTGGCATTCATCCGATTCAGGGAATTCTTGCTCCGATTCCAGCTCTGGCTCCTTCAGCTGCGCAGAGATCTGGCAGTAGACACATTGTCCGGGGACAAGCAAAATAGAGACTCCAGACAAGAGAGGAAGAGTACATGGAGCAGTGACGGTTGAGGATATTGGAGGATGGGCAGGACAGGACGAGGGACGCTGGGGAAGGTCTGCGAACGTAGACATATGTCGACTTACCTGCTTCCCTGGTTGTGTACACTCAGCATCTAGGTACTCTTTGCCTTGCGTCTTTCCGTCGTCTGACCAGAGACTATTGAAAGGGTCGGTTGTTCTAGACGTTCGACGAGGCAGCTTTCACGAAGGTCAGGTAGCCTGTGGGTCATCAAATGCAGGAGAGACAGATGATCTTATATTCCATAGTTTCAGAGCTGCACAAAGCATAAAGTCATTTTCAGGGTCAACGTATACTACACAGCAAAGCAATTTTGGAAGCAAGGAACAATGGTCTTGTTACTAAGACCGCATTCAAAGAGCCACAGGTTTAATTGAGCGCTTTATGCATGACACTGAAGGAACTAACTTGTGGAAGTTAGCGGCACTTTCGAACAGCGCAGACAGGCTTCATGAAAGAAAACATGGCTAGTTATCGCATAGCCATTCTTTTATTCATTGCAGGCAACTTCAGACTGGATTTCCATCAAACCTCTTGATATGAAGTAATGACATATCCCGATTGTATCAAACCAGATCACATCATCGAAAAGATTGAGTAGGCAGGAAGTGGAAAACGTAGCACACGTTCTAGAACATTCTAGAATGAATTGTCCGAGGACAAAGGACAACCTGGAAAGCCATTAGGATTTCCCAATGTCGTATGTATGTGATGGAGATATCATGAAGCAGCTTGTGTGTAGAAGCTGACCATAAGCAGCATCACGTCATCTCTAGTGCCCAAAGTGAGCTCGGATTCACCTTCCGGGAGAAAAGTGGTCCACTCACGGCAGGAGCATTTTATTTCTCCGGGACAGATGTGAATCGATTAGATCCTGTTCTCTACCCTCGTTCAAAATGGCAACCATCGTGTGCTTTCTTAGAAGAAAGCAAAAGTATAACAATGGATAAAAACTCAGACGATAACTACCCAACTAGATATTCTTCCAGATAGATTTGGTAGAGAAAAAAAGATCATGACTGGGAGCCAATCAGCCTCATTACTCGACTTCTCTTTAGCCTCATGAACAAAGACAGGGCAATTCACATGGCAACTTACACACCTGTTCGTTAGCCTGTTCAAGACTGAGTTTAGGGTGGGTTGGAATGAGTCGAGACCCTGAAACCATGGCCAATATTCCTCATCCTCCGGACTCGTGGCTTCATGTTTGTCGCTACTAGTACTGCTTTCGTTGGCCTCGTATTCCTTGTCCGATCCACCATCAAGTGGACTGTCACGTAGAAACGTAAGAAGTCTCAGTGTCATGATCTGCAAGAAAAGCCAAATGTACCGTGCAGGGAACCTTGCAACAGCAATGACGGAACATTCATTGCAATGCTCCATACTATGTATACTACTCTTGTGTGATTGTGGGCAAAGACGGCTTAGTTCTTTGTTGGAGTTAATTTAAGGGTTTATAGAATTTAAAGCTCTTTTTTGACAACTACTGGTTCATTCTTTATCTCTTATTCTGTAGAGATCGGTCTTTGCATCTAACAATGAATGAAAAAGCCACTGTTCTGAGACTGTTCACGTGGTAATAGTATAATGAGCCTCTACTGAATCTTGCTGCAAGTAAATACTAATGCAGACATCATCTGACTTAATCCCTAGACCAGACTGCATATCCCGACGAATCTTCCTTTGTCATCTGAAACACCTCCGCAAAAAAACGGGGTTTTATACCTGCTAGACAAAGTAGAGAGTTTAACATCAGGGAAGCCGCTTTCTGTGAGCGGGGATAGTGGCACAACAGGTAGTACTCCGCATTTTTTCCGGTTATCATGTATCACAAACATCCAGTCGTGGCCAAAGAAGTGCTGGATAGACCTTTCTTGAAGCCACTTACTTAATATACTGCACAAGTAGTGCAAAAATGCTGGGGATGCGCATGTTTGCAGCCGCATCTACTGTATTACCTGCTGATATCTGTAAGAAGGACCGAAAACCCTAAACAGTTGCTATAACAAGTAACATTTGCAGGCATATCCAATCACAGAAGAAAGGTAGGCAAGTGGCTTGGGCTGACAAGGTATGTAAGTAAATAGTACTAACATACCCTACTAACGAGCCTTTTGGTAAAGTTTTGAGTGCATTTGCTGTGATTGTCAATGGCGGATCATGGGCTGTTTATATTAGATGCTTAGGTATTCGCGACCAGATAACTGCCGTAGATGGCCCAAACAGAGCCTACAAGCGCAGAGCAAGATAGAGCCGCACTGCTGTCGGTAGTGACAGAAAAGGGGGGGGGGGGGGGGGGGCAGGACGGAAAAGGGCCTCGCTTGAAAGAGAGCGGCTGTGCAAGCCAAGTCATCCAAGCACTACTGCATAGCCACTGAGGCACGATCTGGTCCGCGAAGCAAAGCCTGCAGATGGCACAGAGCCTCATGCTTAGTGGAGCTGCAGATCGGACAGTGGTCTGAAACAGAGGGCCGAGACATTTGAGATATCTCCCTTAATAGTCCTTTCTGGCTGCTCTCCGCTCGAGCCACATCATCGCCTCGCGTGTGTTCCTATTCAGAAGTATACAGAGTGTGTCCTATCATACATACTCCTGGTCAGCGTAAAGTTTAATGCCTAAATTTGACAAATATTCCCTAAGACGAGCTATGTGTGCTAATTGCATGGTACAACTGCATTTTGGTACATTCTAAACTCACATTTCAGAGAGATACGCACTGCTGTACATATTCATTGTACCAGCATCCTGTTTCCTTTGCCTTACGTTCTCTTGAACGGTTCACGAGGCAAAGGGTGGGTAAAAGCCACAAGAAAAATATACACTAGGTACTTATTAAGTACCTAACATAGACCGTCACTTTGTTCGGATCTCTCATGCGGCCAATAAAAGGGAGATAGAACGTGACAAAAAATAGAATCGTTGAAAGACAGGAAGTAATTACGACTTATCGTTAGGTCCGAATGTCTTGACAGTTATGTAGATTCAAGGTTGATGCTATTTAGTTGGAATGAGGCTCAAAAAGATCGTCGCCACACCAAAGAGCCGCAGAGGATTCTTAGCGGAGCCGCGCCGCGTCTCACACCGTCTAAGGGCCGCAGCGCCGGCAATGTGACCGAGCTGTCAGAGCATGGCAGTCTCGATTTTTAAGTTCAGATGGGCATGCGGCTTCAAGGATGTTCTGAATGCACGTAATCCCTGTTCACACTGCTGCTACGACGGCATTTTTCAATGGAGCCGCAATGCATTCCGAACCTTGCAGTCAATACTTCATAGCACTTAATTGCATGTACTTCCGCAGCATGCTTTGGCCACCATGATGCTTTTTACAACCGGTCACTTTCTTCAGTGAACGTTCTGTTGTTAAGGGTCTACTCCTTGGGACTTGCTGTCGAACAGGCATTCACCGGGACAACCTACTCCATGTTTCTCTAGTATGATTCCTCCAAGCATACCTTGATCCTTTCTCTCTTTATGCTCATAGCTCTATCAATGTGATATATTGTTCCGTTTTCTTGATCGCCACTGGATAGACCTCAAAATTGCTCGTTAGATTTTGTGTTTCTGAGCCATTTACCCTTCCTGTCATGACGAACAGGGCCAGGAATCTCGACTCTCTTCCTTATGACATCTTCTATAACATTGCATCTGGCCTTGAATGTCAAGATTTCATCAATCTCAGCCGAGTGAGTCGGAACATAAACACATTGATGTGCAGTGAGTCGATAGCGAGGAAAGCAATTGAGGTACACCTCATATCGGGCCTAATTCCAAGCATTCTTCAACCAGTTAGATGCTGACATGTTTCCAGTCCCACATGAAACATACCAAGGAAGGGCAGCGTGCATTGAAGGGAGAGATCGGGTATCGAGAAGCGATTGGGCATCTTTACGACATTAAAGAGGCGTTTGCCACGGCCCAACCTTACAGCGTCACCGTCCTGTCCTATGGGAAAACGTTCATATACAATCAAGGATTTTTATGTTATGTGCACGCTAATGAGATACGCGTGCTAGACGTCCATTCTGCAAAAAGAGCAGAGCAGGTTCTAAATATCAGAACCGTTCTCCGCCGTGTCATTCCCAACTTCGTGCCAGAAGAGGAAGATTTGGTTCAATCATCCCTCCTGTACTATAATGATGGGATTCTGGCATTCTTTTGTGAGATTGGTGACAGGGGGGAATCATGGCTCATCGCGGTCGATGTGACGGAAAATCGGAGGTATGGTCGAGTACGTGTCCGGAGACAGCTACGTTCAACACGCAGACTGTTTGTACGTCATAATCAGTCTTTCCTTTATTACGGAACCCATTCATCACTTGGCACACATGGATATCATCAGTGGGCTATTCAGTGTGTGAACCTGAAAGACGGACAGGACCTAACTGAAAAGCCAGTTGTGCTCGAAGGTTTTGCAGGATCCGATATTGGGCAAACGGTCTGCTTTGAAATCTATAATGATCACCTTTATGCGGTCTCGAATCAAGTCAATTTTGAAGAGGAAGAGGTAGACTGGACCTCATTCTACGTCTGGGCCTGCTTACCGCCTAGCAAAGATGTCAAGTGCGTGGAATTGAACAGAATATGGCGTCGTCAACATCGCGAGGGCCCTATAAATGACACTTGGACGGATATCTCACTTCGAAAAGACGAGGCGACAGAGAGACTTTTGATTTTAGAATGCCGCCGCGAGTGGTTGGATGGGAGGAGTGAGAATATTCGGACTTACTATACACAGCCGCTTCCGCTTCCTCAGGAAATCTCTGAAGGCGAACACCAGCTGAACGCGACTGCGAAGCAAGGACAGTTATCATCTTCGTCGAGCATCCCGTCGACAATTTCAAATTCGAGACCACCTTCCATGATGCTTCTACCACCAAACGAACCATTGACCATGACTCTGGATTCGTCCAACAAGCCTAACTACGCTCCACCAAAGAAGAGGCTATTGAGGCATGTCCATGCGGAATACTCTCTAGAAGAAGCGACGTCCCACAGAAGAGATTTTATCCTCGCGAAGACAAAGTACCGCACGTACAACCCATCAGCATCCGCATTCCTGGACCTCGTCAATGACCCCAAGCAAGATTCCGGCTTTTCCATCCCACGGGATCGTCTACGGATCCGAATCGCGTCCCGTAAACGGAGATGCCCAATTGACGAGAATGGAGATGAAGGGGAAAAGGGGATGCTTTTCAAGCCCGAGCTGGACTCTGACGGCCGGCCCATAGAGTGGAGCGAGGAACGATTCGTTTCACAAGGCATCAAGCTCTGGCCGCCCGAGGATGCACCGGAGGAACTTACGGAGCTACTCTGTCCATCAAAGAGGGCTGGGAAGGTCCAAGCAGTCGCCGATGAGAGATCCCTGGTCTACTCTGTCGATATACCGAACATGGAAGAGCAGGCCATAATCCTAATCAGCTTCGACCCTAAGATCCGGTTCCCTAGTTTAAAGCGTCTCAGCTCTACCGCTGCGTTTCAGGCAGCAGAGGCAAAAGCTCCAATCGGCATCGAACGGCCAGAAGCCGGAGACGATAGCCGGAAACGAAAAGCCGTTTTTCTCGATGCGGCTGATTCTGAATCGACGGGGCATCCAACGCCATCTTTTAGGACTGAGCCGGCGATGCATCTCAGCATAAACCGTGGGTACTGGCTTCGCTAAAATCTCAGACTGGAGAAACTGGGGAACGGTGACATTTTCAAAGGCAAGGGGGTGTTCTCTCTACAAAACCATTTACGATTGGAAAAGTAGGTGGCCAGTTGTCTGATAGAGTAGTATAGTACTGTACTGTGCATGTACATACATACTAGTACATATCTAAACAATAAAATTCTATCTGAAGCTTCGTTTCATACATCTACCTAATATGCATTGCGCTACTACCGACTTATCTTTGATCATGATCATGATCATGAGGCTCTGCGGCTGAATGTTTCCTTCGTACAGTAAAGTGCTACTACTCCCCAGCCACCCCAGGTTAGGTATCAAACATACCCCGGATCCCTTCATTTTATCCCCGCCCACTTCATTCTCGCAGGTCAGCTAAGGCACAAAACAAGGCGCGATAATCCATTGCTCTGAGATCGCATGGCATGGCATGGCATGACTTGAATCGGATGCAGTGCGGGGCGAGCAATCAATAATCAATCACCTCATTTCAATGTCATTAGGTATTCATCACGCGATATCTCGGGCTTTGGCATTATTAGCATCTGAGCCGCACGCAGGGCGGATTTCGGAGGCCGCCTTGGGCGTCTTTGCAACTTTGCGCGGAGAATAACGTGTTTGCGTTTCGACTGAGGAGGCACGTGCTTTTTTTTTTACTGTACAGCCTCGATATTTGTTTTGTTTGTTTTATGCATCTATCTTCGTGCGTCTCTTGCCAGTTTTAGGATAATGTGGCTTACATCTAGTCTTGAATTATTGGCAGCTAATACTGGCCACAATATGAGGCCATGCAGTTTGGTCTGTTGGATTCGATGTGAGATCGTATACTTTTGTTAATTTTGTGCAGACTGAAGCTGAATTCAAATTTATAATTTAGGGAAGGAACTTTGTTCATCTATCACAATGCTCGACACTGATCACACAGTATGGATATGATGGTCGGATCTTATCTATCACAGATGCTGTCATATTCTAATCTCATCAATATACATGGAAGAATATGTCGTAACAGATATTCCGACAACTAAATGCCGCTCCTTTCTGAGTCTCCGAGGTTTGATTTCCCAAGCGGTCCATTCTAGCTTGCATCACTAGGGAATTTGGAGATTAAGAGAGGGTTCTGATCGGATAAACACTGGGAATGTTTTTGGTGTTCGGCACGATCGATGGAACAGATCTGTACGAACGCACCGGGACAGCTTTTTCCGTCAATTTCGGCATGCGTCTGACCTTCTTAATATCCGTTATGCGGGCAGCAATATTCAAGATCTTCGGCTCAGTCCAGGGAAGGCCCAGAATCTCCATCCCGATAGGAACTCCTATAGGTGCGTCGTCAGTGGCAGGCGAGAACCCTGCTGGGATAGTGACTACCGGGAACCCGGTTACTGCTCCCAGGATCCCGTTTCTTCCTGACTGGGACGGAGAGCCGACTTTGACGACAAGGTTTTTCTGCTCCGGGTATATGATTGCGTCGAGATCGTTGGTCTTGAAGGTCGTTTTCAACGTGAGGATAAGGTTCTGGATAGTCCGTTGTCTGCTGAAATAGGATGAATTACTCGTTGAGGAGACCAGCGCGTCGTTGACGTATGAATACTGCGAAGGGATGACGAGGTATTTCCCGCTATGTAGAGCTCCTGGAGGGTTAGAGGATGTGTTCCCTGAAGGCTGTCATTCTGCAGATACTGGTCCATCGCTTCTCGGTACTCAAACCTCTGGACGTCACAGGTATCTATTATAGCGGTTGCATTGTAGATTGACTCGTTAATGGGGACGATAATGGCGCCAGCTGCCTTCAAATCTGCGACCATGGAATCCATGACATCGTTCGCGGGGGTCGTTTCATCACTTTCGGTTCGGTTGAAGAATGGCAAAACAAGACCAAGGCGTTTTCCCTTCAAACTTCCTCCGTAGAGCGCCGCGGAATAGTCAATTCCCATCGAAGAAGGTGGAACAAGGGCTGTCGCATTATCAGCTGGATCGTATCCCACGCTTGCCATGACTGTCAGAGCAGCTGCAAGGTCCTCGAGAGAGCGCGCGATGGGTCCTACGACGTCTTGAGCAAGAAATGGGTATCACTCCAGCACGGGAAAGTAACCCGCGCGTAGACCGGATGCTGAAGAGACTGTTCGCACTTGCAGGGCTTCGTAACGAGTTCACGGTGTCGGTTCCCGTTCCAAACACCGTGAACGAGGCTGCGATGGCTGCACCTGTTCCTCCAGAACTTCCTCCTGGGGTGCGAGTGAGGTCGTACGGGTTCAGGGTCTGTCCGCCCGCAGAGGAGACGGTCAGTCCTTCCAGCGCGAGTTCATGGAGATTGGCCTTTCCGAGAATGATGGCACCTGCGTTGCGGAATGCAGCCACTGTTGGTGCATCAACGGTTGGCTGGGAGTCTTTCAGGTCAAGGCAGCCGCCTGTTGTTTTCATATCGACGGTGTCGAAGTTATCCTTGAGCAATATCGGGATGCAGAACAGAGGCCCGGTGGCATTCCCAGCCGCCAGGGCTTTGTCCATCTCATCCGCAATTGAGAGCGCATCGGGATTGAAGCTGATAAAAGCATTGATGTCTCCATTGTATTTTTCGATTCGCGAGAGAAAGGATGATACGACTTCGCGACATGATACAGTGCCGCCGAAAAGTGCACTGTGGACACTGCTGATTGTGGCCTCGCGGCTGTCAAAGCCGTTTAAGCTCAGCGAGAAACATGGCACAACGAGAGAGAGAAAAACGAAACCGCGTGAAATCAATGAAAGGTGCATTGTTAGTCTCAGCATCCTCAAACGGAGAACAGATCATGGAGGTAGCCGAATTGGGAGAGAGACAAACGATTACCACCATCTTTATATGCATCTCGCAGCAAACCTCAAAGTTGCATCAATTTAAGAACGGTCGAGAACAACAAGCAAGAAGTAATAAAAATTGATAATCCATATCGAGACTGTGGAGAATGTTCACTTGAAAAGTATACAAACACGAGCAACTATCGCGGCTGATCAGCGACTTCTTCCCCGCTTATCAGCCCCGGAATATGAAAGAGGACGCTGACATTCTTCTTTCAGAATATAGATACCAAAACCACGTTCCCGGGACCTTTCCGTTTCATCTTGGCACCGCGGAAATATGTTAATGTCAAATCCCCCCGAGATAGCATTATCGGCACATCCTGAACCCCATTCCATCGTGCCTGCAGATGGTTGCCCAAATTCGGCAAAGTCGATAATTCCTTTCCACGTACAGTACCTTCAGAAGAATAAATTCTAGAACTTGGCATCTTCTTCGTCCGTTCTAGGCCTTGGGATAGGATACCGTGCCATTGGAGCTGGAATCCTGCTCAGAAGGTTTAGGTGAACTCATTTCCAAAGTAGAAAATCCTTTGACAATCTTGGACAGTCTATTATTACTAATGAGTTCAGCTGTAGGCAAAATTTCGACATTTTCCTGGCACAAGATGTTGCAGAGTTCCTAGACCTGAGCTATTGCGGCACGAAAACGGTGTGATCAGTTCTATCTATGTTATATTGCTCATGGCAGACAACGGATACCAGAACTTAGTATAGCACATAAGTGTACAAGTATTTAGTAAGCACGAGTTCCGGGATTTTGCTCAAGGTTTGGGTTGATGGATCTGGTAAGACCCATTTGACGTGGGTAGAAGCTTTATCCGCTCCTTGTGTGTCGTTTAGATCAACACGTTATGGAAATATATAAAAAAAGCTCATTCATTATTCATCAACGCATGATTTATTACTCGAAGTATTTCTTCTTGCTCATCAACCTAGCAGCAGTCTCCTTGTCGTGACCAAAGACTAACTGAGCGTTGAACATCTTCTGCAGCCTCTGAATCATGCTCCGACTTCGGATCCAAGCGTTGTGATCACGAGCCAACCAGCCATGCGGATGAGCCATCTCATAATTTTCCGCAATATGGAATTGATCGGTCGTCCAGATGAAAGTTCCGTCATGTTCGAGGTTAATCTGCATCACGCACAGACCGGGCGTGTGGCCGGGTGAGAAATGGAGAGTAATGCCCTGGCAGAGTTCAAAGTGGTCCTCGTTGAAGGTGGTCCAATTTAATTTGTCCAGGGACATGTAGCTCGCGAGGTAAACACCGAGGTCAGCTTTTGTCGCGACGGCCCAGCAGGCGTGCTTGAACTCTTCCTCGTGAACGTAAATCGGAACATCCGTGCCGATGAAATGCTCGAGGCCACCAGCGTGATCGAGGTGCAGGTGGCCAATGACAACAGCCTTGACATCCTTGATGTCATTCCCAGTGGCTTTGATGGCGGCTGGAAGGCGTTGGTCTTCTCGGTATTCAACCCGAGGGAATATATCGGTTATGGGAGCACCCCATTGCTAAGCTCCTGAAGTCAGCGCGAGCAAGGCATATTGCTGCAGGCCACGTACCACTTCAATGTCTTCTGCACAACCAGTTTCGAACAGAATGAGGCCCATGTCGGGATGCTCGATCAGAGCAGCTAAGACAATCAGGTTTCGTCGTTTATTCACCGGGTTCTGGTTGCTCAGCGTGCTTGTGTTTGCGCCTCGAAGGAGCCTGGGCAAGAGCTATTAGTGTCTCACATTCCAATTAGATTGTATTCAGCCACATACCAGCCTTCGTCCACTTGTAGGGTTCCCAAATCCAAAATGTGCATCTTAGTGCCGGGAGGACATTTGAAGGCGGGGACGCCGGCGGCAGCCAGACGGCTGGCCACGCTGGGATCAGCTACGGGGCCCATGATTTTTAATATTGAAAGTAATTGACCTGATACTATGGCTCTTTTTGATAAATGCATCAAATGCTACGGCTTTCAGATGCCTTTGCAACGACCTTTATATCTCGACGCAGAAGCGCGTCTGCCCCAGGATTCTCCGCATTTCCCCAGCTTTCCCCACATGCCCTCCAACCGAACATGATCTTTCCTTCATCACAGCGATTGGTTGAGCAACACGAACAAAGAAAACAAGCTCTCGGCAATCCCTGTTTACGCATCTCGGAACGAGTACGGAGTACCATTGAGAACAGAACTCCGCACCCTGGTAACTATCGAACCCCGCTCCCGAAACCTCGGATATTCGGTGGAAGGGGGCAAGGACAAAATGAGGCGACGCAGACCAATTTGCACAGTTCCTCAAGTCCGATGGCCTATCAGAAATGCTCAGATTATACCGAGACGCAGTTTGTATTCAAATTGGATACCCCTGTGAGAAGGGAAGAGAGCCTGTAGAGCCATCGTTCTTCCACTGGTAACCCCGGGAATGTGGAACACCCTGGTGAAACACAAGACCACCCATGTCGTCGTTGGTTAATGACCAGTCATGAACTTGACAGTCATACTACCGTGGCTGGTCTTCGTCGAGTGTGAGAGCGACCAGAATGAAGATCCATTAACTGATGTGTCGAGTAATAGATTTGACGGATTGATCATTGAGGAAAACATGCTGCATTGTTGAATATGTCCTCGCCAAGCGATTCCATAATTTTATAACCTGCTCTTCTTGAAACTGGGAACTAGGTAGTCCCGAAATGGTACGCAGATGCCAAACTGCGTATGACGTCTTTTCTTATATGTGTCTAGGGGTCCCTGGCAAGGACGATCAAGGTCAAGTTTGAGTAACCCTGATTTAGAATCCTGAGAGGAATTAACCCGTCTCAGTCATGCGTGTTGATTTTTATCCACCAATAGACGTTGTCTTTTTCGCTCACTACCGTTTTTCAGTTCAGCACTTCCATCCAGAATGCTCAATACGTACGTGTCTTCCCCGCATAGGTGGACTATATGGAAAATTAATCCTTACTTTCGATTTGCCAGTGGTAGTGCCGGCTTTCGTCCACGATTATAACCCTAAGCACAACAAGCTGATTCTCTGCTCAGCGGGTTCTGTCTTTGCCGATCGTGGATTCCAAAATTTCGATCTGTGATTTTACCATGATTTGTTAGCCGTGAAAGGTTTGGAAAAGATTCCTCCGAGGTATAATATATAGAAAGCAGCTTTATATCATGGAGCTCAGAGAGCTTCGTGGAGTTCATGGTACTCCTCCTGGAATCCTGACGCCATGCTTTTGCAGACAAACCTCCTTGTCATTCTTTCTATTTGTGTTTCTTCGGTTTTCTGCCATTTGAGAGAAGTTCCACCACCAAGAAACCGAAAATGCATCATTCCTTCGGAATATAAATCATCCAATGGCGCAGCTGACGATTCCCCCGCTGTCGCTAAGGCGTTCGCGGACTGCTCGCAGAATTCCGTCATAGTCTTCGAAGAAGGCGTCGACTACAACATCTTCAATCCCATCAATGCTACAGACCTTAGCAACGTGGAAATCCAGTTCAATGGAAACCTTCATCTACCGCAAAATATCACAGCCATCCAGCACCTTGTCAATGCCACGGAGGCACTCACGTACTCGACAGCCCTGTACTGGTTTACGTTTTCCGGGCCGTGGATAGACTTCATCGGCACAAAGAACGTCACGAATGGCTGGATCAACTCCTACGGACAGGCCTGGTGGGACGCCAACCCAGTCAATGGAACCGGTGCCCCCTCTCGTCCGCACCTGATGAGGTTCAACACGACGAACGGGTCTCTGCAGAACTTCAAGTCCCGGAAACCCATCGCCTGGAACGTCCAACTGATCGGGAACAACATCACCGTCACGGACGCCATCATCGACGCCTATTCGACAACGGGCAGTTTCCCATTCAACACGGACGGCTTTGACGTGACGGGGACGGACATCCGGATTCTAAACAGCGTCATCTTCAACGGCGACGATGCGATTGCTGTCCAATCTGGTTCTCACAACGTCCTCTTCCAGGGCGGCACAATCGGCTACCAGAGCCACGGCATAAGCATCGGTTCCCTCGGCCAGAACCAGGCCTCCTTCGCGAACGTCTCCAACATCACCTTCGACGATGTCACGGTGATCGACGCGGTCTACGCAGCGCGCTTCAAGTCCTGGGTCGGTGGACAGGGATTGGCAAAGAACATCACCTGGTCGAACATCAGGGTGTACAACGTCACGTTCCCGATCTTCGTAACCCAGAGCTACATCAATCAGGGATCATCGCAGACGCAGCTCGAAGACGGCAGTGTCACAGAACGGCCAAACAACTCATCGGTCATCATGGAGGACTTCACCTGGGCCAACTTCTCTGGCACCATTAACACGTTTCGCCCGGGGGACGGGTCCTGCGTCTCAGATCCATGCTGGTATGACGATGGATTACCGAACCTGAAGCACACGGAGGCGATCATCATTGAATGCAACACGGACTCATCTTGTAACAATTTCGCGTTGAGCAATATCCAGATCTTCCCACAGCATGGAGCCGCCCACCGTGATTTGCGTAAATGCGACAGCGGAGTTGAATCCAAATTTGGGATTTGACTGTAGGAACGGGACGTATGTCCCACTGAAGAAATATGCCGGATAAGAACAGCGACTGGAATTGTAGCCATTACGCCTAATATGTACTTAGCACAGTACCTAGGCATGATGGCAAGGGGGAAGCCATTTTTATGTCTTTAGACGAGGATAGCACATGTACATAGATATGCAACTCATATATCATTAATACTCCGTACTTCAGAATCATTTAGTATATCCGAAGTTTAAAGACTTTAAGAACAAGCCTCCTATCTTGCTCTCTACAGTGAGAGAGAGCAAAATTATTCAAGATACGGAATTATCTAATCTAGGCATGTTATCCAATTCCTCACATTATGCTATATTCGAACAGACGACGCCTAACCCTCGGCGCGGCAATCAGGTAGATACATTCCAGTTGCACATCCAGTAAAAAGCAATTAGGTGAATATCTTCCTCAATATCCTTTCGCTTGGTACCTACGACCATAGGGTGTGGAAAACAGGGCTTCCCGTCCGCTCAGCCGTACTTAAGCCACACGCCGGGCGGTTAGTAGTTGGGTGGGTGACCACCAGCGAATCCCGTCTGTTGTAGGTTGATTTCCTTTTCTTTGATGTATTTTTTATCTGTCCAGCTTGTCACATCCATAATTTTCCACATCTCTACTCAGCACTTTGTAATCGTGCGCTTCGAGGAAGTGTTCGGATAAGACAGAACGCTTGCACATATACGGCAACTCAAGACACTCTGGAGTATACAAGCCACTTTCCAAGTGAGAAAGATATCTTTGAAGCTGAAATGATGACTGTTCCATTTGCATAAGATCCATGAGAATGATCTTGGTAGCTCTTAATGGAATTGTAGACTATGTGGACTACATACATGTTATGTATTATGTTTGGAAGTATCTAGTGGATATGACCCATGAAGAAATAACCCTCTGCCCTGAGGCCACATTATAAAATCGAAGGAGTCATCCTAGTCATCTTCCATATCATAAACATAGAGAATATCATACAAGTCAAACGCTGCCATAGCTTTCAATCAATTTCTTCACGAGGTCTGCATCGTTCAGGTCATCCAGAAGGTTAGATGATTCTCTTTCAATCAACTTCTTCACAACTCGTCCATCATTCAGGCCATCAAGAAGGTTAGATGCCCCTCGAGTATCGCTCACGTCTTTAGTCAGATTTAGCGATGCAAAAGGATTCGTTCCGTTTACGTCCAGGAGACCACGGAGCGTGTTTCGGAGCACCTGCCTGACCGGAATCTCTGCTGTAAGAGTGAGGTTCTTCATGACTCTTGTGTAATAATCCACAGTGATCCCCTCGTAGGTGACCAAGTTCCCTGTAGATTTTAGAGCGATATTGCCATGTCTGAGGGCATCACGTTGTGACGCTATAATCTGCGGGAGGTTTTTCATAACAGTGTCCATATCCAATATTCCACGCAGTGGGTAGCTGTGGTTGCCCGGTTTGATGACGAGGTTCTTAATTGTTGCATTTCCAATGGCGAGATCCCCGCTCCAAAGGTCTAGTAAGACATCTCCCTGGGAACTGTTAGCGCTCGGAATTCTAAATTCCCAATTGATCCTTGCCTACAATTTCCAAAGTCATTATCGACGGGTTTGGCAACGTGGCATTGGCTACAAGATTCGTACCGTCAGGTTCAGGCGGGATAACGAGTTTGGAATCCTGGACTGAAAATCCCTCAAAGCGGTTGAGTGCTAAATGCGGAGATATTGTCAGAGATACGAGCAGAATGGCTTCTCAGGAATGCCGCAACGCTTACCGTTCGACCAAACGTCTTTGTCCAAGGTTACCTTTGCTTTGAGCTTGCCAATGTGGGAAATCGTCGTACCCTTCAGCGATACTGGTCCCTGTTTATCATTTACCGCGTGCTGCACGAATGTTTCCCACCCTGTCATATTAAGGATGGGAGTGTGTTGATTTTTGACACCCTGCACAATACTCTTATGAATCGTGGCTTCTGGCAGATAAAGTTGGGCGTAGGGTGCGAAGGGATGGAGCTCTCGGATAAACATGTTCAGCGTCATTGCATCGACTCGAATTGGAATGCCAAAGGGAAGAACCAGCTTCGAAAACATCGTCAAGTTTACCGAGTCGGGCCTTGGTTGCATAATCATTGCGGAAGTAATCGTTAGGGTAGAGTCATCCACGACTTGCTGCGCAATTGCCGGAATAGCATATACGAAGCTTGCCGTTGCGTCAGCATCTCTTCTGAGATAAAGGGCTATTTTTCATTGGAACAAGAAATGACAGGTCTCTGGCGTGATATTGGTAGAGCAACTGGGGAAAAATGTTAACGAATGGGAATATACAAACAGACTTACAAGAGAGGCAGGAAGATTGCCAAAAAGACGATACTCCCAATCAGATACCACCACCAGTTGCGCTTGAAATGGCGCTTTATCCTTTCTTTTCTCTTGGGTTTTTGCTCTTTGGTGTCGTCCATGGCCTCGACGCGTTCGACGACGTCGCTGCCCGAGGCTGCTGGATCACCCTGAGAAATAGCAGACTTCTCGCCCTTCGCTTTGTCACCGTCTGGGGAAGTCGCCAGCGGGCCTCGATTCAGGCCAGCGACATACTTGGCCAGGCGGTCCTTCAGGGACGACGGCTTCTCGTCCATGTTGCCGTCTACACTCATTGTGCGGCTCCCCTTGAGTCCAAGACACAGGCCTGATTCTTGAAGGGACAGCAATCGTGCTATGGAATCACGTCATGGACCAGGATTTCATAGGCCAGCGAGTACATTAATTGAAATGAGATGGCCCTTTTCTTTCAACAAAGCCATAACTGAGATTCACAGCTGCGCTAACCTGCTATTGTTCTCTCCACGGTGTCCAGCTCGACATCCACTCCGCACCCGCGTTGACGCGAGCTAGAGCAGCGCTTTGGCATCATCGATCGACAATTGGCCTTCGGAAGGCTTCGACAATTCACCGCGGATAACAGCGACTATAATTGAATTTCACATACCGCTATGGGCGGGAACGCCCGAGATCAACAGCGCTCGTCGATGTTTAGTCTCATGCCCCGCTCGCGCTGTTGTGTGATAGCGCACGACGGACGCAACGACGTGCAATTTAAATCCAGCAGAGTTTGCTAAGCGCACTCCCCGAGCTTCTCCACAGTGCACACGTCGGGATAGGGATCAGCGCTGGAGACGGCCTCGTTGTCCGCGGGGATGGACGATCGGCAACAACAACGTTTGGGGCCCCGGAGCAGCATTCCCCATGGGGACAACGCGGGTGACAAGACTCGAGTTCGGAGGTCTTGCGACAGTCACTAACTCGACGCTAACTCATGAGGTCAGTCTGTGCTTGGGCTGGATCTGGAACCCGTGTTGCTCCCATTGAAAGATTCTCCTACGCGGTGGGCTCAGGACTGCTGAACACGAAGCAGTGAGCAAACATGATATTTCAAGTGTGCACTTACCGAGGTACACTCCATTGATCTGACTTCAAATTGAAAGCACTGTCTGACATTTCCGCAGAGTGATAACCTGCTGTGAGTTCCTTTTACCCGAATCGTGCAATAATTCGGTATTGGTGTCTCTATTGAAACCGCAGACGTGGCCATAACGGCGACAACCTTAGACTCTCCCACTCCCCGTTTGCAGGAAATTGCAGAAGAGGCGGAGTTTAGAAGCTCGTTTTAATGGTGCGGAAGCTGAGTGTGAACTTCTCGACCCTCTGGATAAGCTCAGATAAATCCCCAAGATTTTATGGGAATGTATTTTCATTGCAGGCGGCGTCGCTGTTCCGCTGAAGGGAGCGGCTCAAGGAGTGGTTAACGGTGTCAATCAGCACATAATACTCGGGCAAAATCCATTTAAGGAATATGAATTTTGTAGAATCTCATGTCGAGTCGGACACATTTTACAGATGTTTAGTACATTCTAATAGGTGGCCATGTCAATGCTAACAGTTCTGTTTACATGACGCATATAGTACAGAACCTTGATCCACCAATTGTTGACAGGCCCAGACCAAGATTTTATCTCATCTACAGTAAAGTCAGTGCGATGGGCACTATTGCTTCTTGGGAGGAAAAAAAGCCGTCGATCTCCCCGTTTTCCAGCTGATGCCCGCCTCAAGAAGAGACCTGCACTCTAAACCAGGCCTTGACCAGGTTCCATCAGAATCTGTGCAGCTGGCTAACCCGGTACCGTCTCTGGTCCTTCTTCTTTGGGTGCTAGCAATCCTTTGTGAATGTGCCAAATCTGACAAGGTATGCTAGCAATTTGTTATACAAGTCATTACCTAGAAGTTTGGTCTTTGACGAGCTGCGTACCACATATACTCCGTATCCATCGAATGACTCCCTGCCTAACAGGATATTCCACAACATCTAGAGATCTACAAAGTGCCACCGACGTCACTGCAGCTGAGCCTCCGAGCTTAAACCCCTTCTATGCACAGGCTAATGCCAGATGCAACCATCCCTGCATGGTCCAACTACATTATGCATGGAAGGTAGACACTGCATTAGCCACTTCTCTCTGCGCCGGTCGCGCATGGTGCCAATGCGGGGTCGGATATATGTGCCGTCGCCATTCTATCCCATCTTGATTGGGCATTGGTTCTCGAATTACCTAGGTAAATCTTCGTGCCGTACATATACCTACATGTCTGTTCATGTGAGTTAAAGATAAAGCGGGAATTTTCCTCCTCCCCGTGGGGAAGGAATGCAGTGCGCCAACTAAAAGTCTGTTGTCCACTTGTAACTAGGTACAGTACATACAGATATCCGTGGACCGCCCGGGCGTCCCCTCGTTCCTCCCAAGAACGGGGGCCGAAGGAGTACTCCTGACGATTCTAATCTTAATCCACTAATGTATCATTCATTAGCAATGACATCTATCCGCGAATACGGGCTATACTTACCTTCTCTTCTCCTCCACCAGCCTGGACTGGACAGGACAGTAGGGCCTATCTAGAGGCCCAAATATCTGTCCCGTGTAGAAGAAAGAAACCTGGACCGCAAGGTACTCCGTACATGTACTCGGTATATCACAGCTGTAATATCCATTTCCGCTGATCATCGCGCCAGCACAGCCAGGGTACGGAGTAAGCTTTTTTCCAAGTTCCACTGCCACGATTGTTTTTTTTTTTTTTTTTTTTTTTTTTTTTTATCATGCCCGGGGCCGCGTCTGGGGTTGTCCTGTCCCCCGTCCGCGTCCCTGTCCCCAGTTTTCTCTTCTCCCCTGTTGTCACAACGCTGCAGGTGGAGTCTGTTTCCGCTAATTAATGCTCCTGCATTTCGTTTTTATCACATTCTATGTATGTACATACGTTCTACCTACATATCTACCTACCTACCTACCGGATACCTAGAAGTAGCTAGAGGATGGTATTCAGTCTCCATCCATCCGGATTTGATTCGATATCGACGACACGACATCCACTTTTCACTTTTTTTCGCTTTTACTTTTACTTTCAAGGGACCCCCTCCCTGCCCAAGAACTGTGTGAGATTAGATAGAACTGGATGGAAAAAATTGGTGGTGTGACATCACTGTCAGATTAGGTAGATACTATAGATAGATAGATAAGACAACATGATGCTGTCTCGTCCTTTTCCTCGTGCATACTTCGTACAGTGTAGGTCTGAGCAATACAGGGTGAGTGGACTAAGGAAATAAGAGTGCATCGGTATCTTACTATATCAGAGGGTCAACGGATACGCACAGTAAGCAATGTGAAGACTGATAAGAGGATCATATTGCCATTTGAATTCCCTTTCTACCTAAGGTACTTGAGTTGGTGATAAGTAAAAAGCTCATCCGAAATGGAAATGGAATCATCACGCTCGACTTTTAGCCTCCGACCAACCCATTAGTGCAATTGTCATCATCGCCCGTAGAGAGACTGATTTATGAACAGGATGCATCCCAACTGCAAGAACATGCCATAAAATCATGAACATGCATGGCGGCAGATTGCCAGCCTAAACCCCCGAAAAGAAAATCATAAAACTCGTCTACATCGTACATAAGCAAGAAAGTTATGAGAAGAGAGGGTCGAGATCACCAATGGCATATGCCACCTTCACTGTCATCCATCGCCCACGCTCCAGCAAGGCCCACAACCTCGATGTGGCCATCCGCATGCTCGTCGACCTTTGATAGCGTCGCGAAGCTCGAGTCCGCTGGCCCATTGCTGAGCAGCCGTCTCGCCCACGCGTCAATGGCCGGCTCGCCCGTCTCATCGCGCGCCTGTTTCAGGAACGGGATCAATGCCGTTCCTCCAGTCCCCCGCAGCTTCTTTCCGTCCTGTTTTCCAGTGCCATCTCCGTACTTCACCGTGGCCAGGTTCATTGCAGGTGCAGGCCGCGGGCTGATCGACCGAGATTGATCCCTCGACTCGCGCGACTTGATGATGATGTATCGCGACACCATCTGGATATGCTTGTCGCGCAGGGTGCGCAGCATCGCCAAGCAGGCGTCGTACGCGATGCACAGCGCCTTGTCGGAACGGCGGTTCTCCACAAACTCGCGGATATTGGCAACGCTGCTGACGTGTTCCAGGAACCGACGGTGCGGCCCTGGCATGTATGTCCGCATCTCATGGATGAAGTTGTGGCGTAGCTTGGGAGCGACGCCTTCCTCATCACTCGAGGAGGCGCCGTCGTTGCGGGTCACACCCGTAGGACGGTGTTCAACGCCCAACACGATGTCGAAGAACTGAATGATTGAGCTCTGCGCGTTGCTTCCGCCTCCATATTGCCGGTAGTCTTCTTTGCCGCTTCCGTCATCGTACATGAGGCCCTTTGGAAGCCCTGCGTCTCCCATGTTCCTACTGCCTGCCAGAAAAGGACGGATTCGGTGATAAAAGATGTGAGGATCACAGTTCTCATACATCCTCTCCAGGAGAGTGCCTATCTCATCCAACCTCTCCGCAAAGGCCTGCAGACATTCAGTAACCACCCTGCTGTTACCGACACGAGCGGCAGCGATCGCCTGCAACATCAACGGGATGGTAGGGGCACTGCGAGCCTCGATCGCTACTGAGACCAAGTAGAACCATTGTTCATCTAGACACCCCGTAAACGTGTTAATACAGGCGAGGTTCTCGAGGTTGTCAGCTGGCTCGTCTGGGAATATCGGCTTGTAGTTCCAGAGACAGAGAGCAGCATAGGTAGCAACTGGGGGCAGCTCTAGATACTCGCAGACTTCCAAGAGCGGGATGGTGATCTGGGGAGGAACCCTCTAGAGGATGGTCAGCGCCGGAGAAGACTTGCATCTATAAAAATAGAAGCCTACCTCTGCGGGCTTGTCACCACCCCACACATAGCCATGCAGCATGAAAACAAGCACGACATAAGCTCTTCTCCATTCCGCGTCCGTACGCAGATAAGAGGTGGAGAGGACAGGCAGATTGTCGATAGTCTGGCGCAGCCTCTTGCTGAGCAGGAGCGCCTGAAGGTTCGAGACTATGGCCTCCCACTTGGCATAGTAAGGATCTGGGATGACGTCCAGTGGCGGTTCGGGCGGAAGAAAGCCATGGTGAGGCGAGATGCCGTAGTCCTCCAGAACAGGAATTGGACGAAGCATTTCTAAGAAAAGAGCGAAGATAAGAATAGAAGAAAGAAAAGAATGATTGATAGAGCGTCCAACGAGGATGGAGTTGGATCTCCGCTCACGTGCGGCCCTGGAGACGGGGTTCCTGAAAGTTTGGGATGCTCCGTGCTTCGGAGGAGGCAAAATCTGAGATGCCCAGTTGGGTTTCACCACCCTTTGCCGAGTCTAGGCTCGGGAGACTGCAAGCGCAATAGAGATGATGTAGGGCTGGAGAGAAATGAGCAATTTGCGGTTGTAAGGGTGAGGAGGAGCAGGAAGATGAATATACATTCACCGAAAAAAGAAAATTGCGGAGAGGGAGTGAATTCAGTACTATCAGGGCCGGTCTGTCTCCTGAGGTATCTGAGTTAATTTATGCGGAATCGCATGAGAACGCGGATCCGCAAGGATGTACACCAGCGGGAGCAAGTCCGAACGTCACCCGAGCCTCTGCCCCTCGCCAAAGCTACAAGTGAGCCTTATTAGATGGGTGAAGGAGGGGGGCGTAGACGATGACGGATGTCGATGGTGGGACGCAAGAAGGGAAGCGCAGCGGAAGCACCGGAGAAGAGGTAGGAGGGCAAGTCCTACGGGTGAATAAAAAAGGAATTAAAAAAGGTTCACGCGACCGAAAACCTTTCACTGGCACAGGATGGCGTAGAAAGCCCAGGGGAGAAGAGAGCGAGGACGTAGGACCGTCCCGGCAAGCCTCTTGGAAGCTAAAAGTGTCGGCCACGGATGTCAAGGGCAGAGAAAAAAAGACCTGAGAAATTGGTTGGAGATCGGGGCCCAGATCGCAGGCCATCCTCGAGGGAACAATAATAATATTCAATAATAGACAGATCCCTCAGGTGACTAATCAGATAAGAACGCAAAATCGTGTCTGGGAGACCCCCGGGGGCAGGAGGGCCGCGGTCTCCAACACCCATGGATCCATCGTGAGCCAGCATGAGACAATTTCCCTCCCGTTGCGCATCATCATCATCATCATCATCATTATCATCACGTTCAGATGGACGCTCGAGTGGGATACGGGGTCTCTGAGGAAAAGAACAACGGCCCGTTTCACTGGCAACTAGGCAAAAGACGAGGAAGACGGGGAGAGGGATGATGCTCGGAGGCAATAATTGACGTTCGACGCGCTGCGGTCCACGGGGGTCCTTGCTGCGGAGAACCGTAACGCTGACAACGGTTGGGTGGAAGCGAGAGGGGAGCCTGGCCGGTATGTGCTAGCGCGGGTGCTAGAGAATGAACCGGAGGGCGTGGCGAGCGCTGCCGGAGCGCCGGGCGTCACACGGCTGCCGACGACCCGCCGCGCGGCGGCCGCGGCCACGTTCGCCTACACCCACGCCACCCCGTTTGGGCCTGCGGTGAGCCGGCGCTTCCCCGCGGCCGCCATTCTGCCTCAGGCCGCCGTCCGGTCAGGCCACGCGTGTCGGACGACCTCCGTATCTCCGGGCCCAGCACACGCCTTAAAGCAGAGTTACGAGACGAGCATCTCAGACTCTCAGTAGACGAGACGTAGCGCTCCGGACGCAGTTAGTTACTCGGGATATCCGCGCGCTTCTTACATTTTCCTACGCTTCCTACAGGCTACGCAAAGAGTTCCACACCAGCGTCAAACGGAACAGATGCTTTTTGGTACAGATGACATGGGTGCTACCTACGTATACATACACAGTTCGCCTGCCAGTAGCTGCGCTCGTACTCATCATTCCAACGCCCATCCATGACCGGTAGGAACCCTCAGAAAACCACAGCTATCCGACTCAAGAAAGCAAGAAGAACAACGCGAACATCTGCGCGTGGCTAAAAAGAAACTACAAACCCGCCGGAGATCCCCTCCCTTCCAAATGATTTTCGCTTGCGTGTATCATCATGAAACCGTTCCGGATTAATGCTGACTCCACTCGATCGTCTTCAGGTCGATGCCTTCCTGCACCATCTCCCACAGCGGGCTCAGCTCCCGCAGGAAGTGCACCCGGTCCTTCACCGCGTTCAGCACATAGTCGATCTCCGCCTCGGTCGTGAATCGCCCGATGCCGAAGCGGATGCTGCTGTGCGCGTTCTCATCGTTGGTGCCCAGCGCGCGCAGCACGTAGCTAGGCTCCAGCGACGCGGACGTGCAGGCGCTGCCTGACGACAGCGCAACGTCCTTCAGGGCCATCAGCAGGGACTCGCCCTCGATGTACGCGAAGGAGACGTTGACGCAGCCCGGGTAGTGGCGCTCGGGATCGCCGTTCAGGTAGGTGTGCTCGATGGACAGAAGCCCGTCCAGCAGCCGCTTGGAGAGGCGGCTGATGTGCTTCGCATCGTACTGCAGACCGGGTCAGCTACCCTCATATCTTCACAGTGTCTAGTGACGTCATGGAGTAAAAAAGAAAAAAAAAGGCAAGAAAAATATGGAGCCTGTCAGTACCCCTGCTACTGCAATCATTAGGAAGCATGGCCACGCCGAAAGGCGTGCACGCTACCACCAGCTTCTCTCAGAAAGCCATGCATATATATATATATAAAGCAATCTAATCATCCAGGCTCCGCGAGGCAAAGGACTAAACTATGGGAAAAGGAAAAGAAGAAACGCGATCAGGAAAAGACTTACCTCCATGTCCTGCTTGGCAATCCGACAAGCCTCGCCAAAACCGACGACAAGGTGAGGGGCGAGAGTTCCACTGCGCAAACCTCTCTCCTGACCACCTCCCGTGATGATCGGGTCGAGACGGACTCTGGGCCTGCGCCGGACGTAGCACGCCCCAATGCCCTTCGGTCCATAGATCTTGTGGCCGGAGATGGACATCAGGTCAATGTTCCACTCGTTGACGTCAATCGGTATCTTTCCAACCGCCTGGGCGCCGTCCGTGTGGAAGAAGACCTTCTTGGAGCGACAGATCTGACCGATCTCCTTGATAGGCTGAATCACGCCAATCTCGTTGTTGACGGTCATGACACTGACCAGGGCGGTGTCGGGACGGATTGCCGCCTCCAGGTCCTCCAGCCTGATCAACCCATTGCTCTGCACGGGAAGGTAGGTCACCTCGAAACCCTCGTCCTGAAGATGCCGGCAGCTGTCAAGCACACACTTGTGCTCGGTCTGGGTAGTGACGATGTGCTTCTTCTTCTTCCCGGAGCGCCCGAAGAATCGCGCAACACCCTTGATGCTCATGTTGTTGCTCTCCGTGGCTCCACTGGTGAAGATGATCTCCTTGGGGTCGGCCCCAATGAGGTTTGCGACATGCTCTCGCGCCTGCTCGACGGCCTTCTCTGTCTCCCAACCGTAGGCATGGGTCCTCGAGTGAGGGTTGCCAAAGACGCCCGTAAGGAACGGGAGCATCGCGTCGAGCACGCGAGGATCCGTGGGCGTCGTCGCCTGCATGTCAAGATAGATGGGACGGTTTCCCTGGTCCATGATGGTGGCCTGCTTTAGGATGCCCGCTTGCGGGCTCATCGAGGCGTCTGCCCCGACTGCTGAGGCCGGGAGCTGGGCATTCTGCGGCTGGATGCCCGTCTGCTCCGTAAAAGCCTTCTGCTCGGCCTTGATTGCGGTGTCTACGCTGACCTGGGCGTTGCCCGTCTTCGTTTCAGAGACATAGGAACGCCTGGAGGCAGCTGGGCTTCCCGTCCCAGCCCGCATCCGCAGGGGGGAAGCCCTCAGCAGGCCGTTTGACGACGGCAGTCGTCGAGCGTACGCTCGAGACGCCTGTCTCAAGGCAGAAGGTGCCAGGCTAGACATGCTGCAGGAGATTCTCCACGTGTACCATGGGAGTAGTGCGTTCAGTGGATGGGGGCGCTGAGACGCAGCCGGTGAGCAGAGGGAGTTGAAAGTCTGCTGGGGGGCGGAAAAAGTTGGGATCTGATTATATCACTCGCGCTTGGCGTGACACACGGGCCTCCTTCCTCGGCTTTATCTGATCGGTCGGCGATACTTGCCCCATTCGGGAGCGGAATCGGCGTTTCTTTGTCCCGGATCGCTAATACCTTGTTCCAGAACAGGCCGGTGAACATCTGCTATAGCCATGCCACTACAGACAGTACTCCTATACAGAGTACTTAGGATATGTAGAACTCCGTAGTCCTGGAAGAGCTGTCCATTGCGGGGCAAACTGTTCAGGGTAAATCCGACATGAGACCTTAGCTCACTACAGACACCACACAGTCCGACACGTCAGGTATCAAGTGCGGAGTTCAGTGGTATCTTGTAACAAAGTTAAGATGTCAGAAGGGCTGAGAGGAGGGTATCTTGGCATGGAAACATGTATGCTACCCGCCTAAACCCATGTCGGGGATGCTAGCCCTGAGAACGAATCATAAGTGCTGGTCTCTGAATGAGTATTGCCCGAAGTGCCATACCTGCCACCAGGAGCCAGCGGCAGAACTGATATCAATGACATTGTGAAACGAATCTCATACAGTAGTACTACAGTACATACCAAGATCGTTAGGCAGTACCTTAGATAAGACACAGGGATCCTCCCAGTAGCATACGGGATCCCCAGGAACCTTATCCCCACCATCAGCTGCGTGGCTGATCATGGAGGACTCGATGGAATAACGTGGCTGTCTGTGGCTGGAGTAGCTCTCCATGTGAGAGGGATATATATCATCGTATTGAACAGCAGGGGCCGACATGTCTTGAGCAAACGATGAATGCCAAATGACGGTGCTAGATTATACAGTCCTGTACAATCTCCAGGGTCTGCGTCACAGGCTGCATGAGATAGAAGTGCTTTTCGATCCGTAAGAACCAGCCAGAATGGATATACTGGTGCCTGGATGCTCCATCCCTCCATGCTCCGGCGGCACTTCGGCTCGTCCGCTCCGGGGCCTGCGCCACCGACCTGGCCACGGTGCGGCTGAGCCTGCACGTGACGGCCGCCGGCATCTGCAGCCAAGGGCCGTCATCTCGTTGTCTGCAGAGATCATCCGCATCCTGTTCACCAGATTCATTTTTCGATCCCAGATCCCTGCTCGGATCCGGCCGAGTCACCGCTGCAGCGGGCGCAGGGCGACGTCTCCTAGCGCGCGAGACGGTTGCAGGCCTCGAGAGCCTAACCACGCACCAGCCTCAGCCGCCCCGTGGATCGCCGGTGGCCGAGCCCTACGGGCGTCCCTTTATGTCATACGCAGCCACAGCTGCCCGAGGGAAAACGAATCGTCACTCGAGCTCTCCGCCTCTGGGTAGCGCAGACGGCCAACGGACGGGCGCCGGCTGGAGGATCTGGGCTGCGGCGCAGACGCGTACAAGAGGCCCTTTACACCCCACTACTGCCGTGGCTTTCGGCGTCAAACGCCAGCTTGCTGCCAGACTTCACCCTCCTCGGCCTCCCCAAAACGCTCCTCACGACCCTTTTCCCCCGGTGTTTCCAGCGCTTCCGCCAGTATCTCACCGCCTGAGGGGAATCCCGAGATGAGTCTCAAGGGGATCCAGAAAAGCATTGCTCGGGCGCCCCAGACCTTCAAGGCCAAGTTTAACATCGGAGACAACACCAAAGACCCGGTCTACATCGATGCGGAGCGGCGGTTCCAGCAGTTGGAGAAGGAGACCAAGAAGCTGCACGATGAGTCCAAGAAGTACTTTGAGGCCATCAACGGTACGACGCCCCGACACCGTCGTCGTCGTCAAAGGCAAGCTCCGGGTTGCTGACCGCAGGGTACAGGCATGCTCAACCACCAGATCGAGTTCTCCAAGGCGATGACGGAACTGTACAAGCCCATATCCGGCCGCGCCTCCGACCCCAGCACGTATACGATAGAGGGTAACCCGGAAGGAATCAAGGCGTGCGAAGAATACGAGGCGATTGTCCGCGAGCTCCTGGAGACCCTCCAGCCGGAGCTGGAGATGATCGAGACTCGCGTCATCAGCCCTGCGGATCAGCTGCTCGAGATCATCAAGGTCATCCGGAAAGTCGCCGTCAAACGAGAGCACAAGAAACTGGACTACGACCGGCACCGTGCGACGCTGAAGAAGCTGCAAGAGAAGAAGGACAAGTCGTTGAAGGACGAGAAGGCCCTCTACAAGGCGGAGAATGACCTGGAGCAGGCCACACAGGAATACAACTACTACAACGACCTGCTCAAGGAGGAACTGCCCAAGCTTTTTGCCCTCGAAGCAGAGTTCATCAAGCCGTTGTTCCAGTCCTTCTACTACATGCAACTGAATGTCTTCTACACGCTGCACGAGAAGATGCAGGGGATGAACATCCCTTACTTCGATCTCACGCTGGATGTCGAGGAAGGGTTCCACAAGAAGCGCGGGGACGTCAAGGAGCGGGCGGAGGAGCTGTCGATCGTCCACTTCAAGTCTACCGGGGGGCGTCGTCCAGGCACCAAGTTTGTTCCACCCGGCAAGGATAATAAGCTAGGCGTTGACAGCAAGAGTAGCTACGCACCACACCACCCGACGTCTGATCCGGCCGAAAACAACCCTCCGCCTCCCTATTCCGAGACTCCGGCGCCCGGGACCACAGTGATCGGACGGGCGAACAGCACCGCCGGCAGCGCCCTCAGCGCCGCGGCAAAGGCAAAGGCTCCTCCGCCGCCGCCCCCGAAGCCGAAGGCCGCGCGCCTGACCCAGCAGGTGGAGACGGTCACGGCCCTCTACGACTACGAGGCGCAGCAGGCGGGTGACTTGAGCTTCTCCGCCGGAGACATCATCGAGATCGTACAACGGACGGACAACCAGAACGAGTGGTGGACTGGCAGGATCAACGGAGTGGAGGGACAGTTCCCAGGTAATTACCCAACACCTATCGACGTGCAAACCCAGAGAGCTAACTTCGGCATAGCAAACTACGTCCGTCTGAACTAGCAAGCAGAGGACCTACATCCCCTCGCCCTCATCTTCCATCCCTCCCCTTACCTCCCTCTCCCCCTGTCAGTTCATTGGACAATGCACCCTTTGCCCGTGTCTGTGTCCGCTTTTGTGTTTTCGAGGAGTTTCGGAGCCGAGCGCGAATCCAATCCAAACCGTACCTTCATCCTCCTACCTCTACCTATTCCTTGAATCAGCGATCGCATGTGTCATGTTGAAGTGTTGAGTGTTGTCTCCTTGGCTTTGTTTTATTTACCTTGACTTGACGTTGATCCTATAGAACTGCCGTTAGCATCCATCCATCCATCCATCTATTCCTCCTGTTCTCCTGTAAATATTCCTCTGTCCTATTCTGCAGTGCAATCCAGGCGAGAACGGAGTCTGTTGGAGTTTATGTTATATATGCCATGCAACATTAGGTAATCTCATCACAATCGTCATCATTGTCATCATTGTCCTGCTTGTCTTAGGACAGGTAGATAAATAAATCAATAACTTAATTTGGATATGACATGGTTCACTTGGAGCATATCCATATCAAACTGTGGAATACAAAAAGGCGAATATTCTCTCCATATAAAAAAATGTCCGATCATCCGAGTCATATGTAGCAAAGCGCCTCAAGAGGAGCAAATTATTAATCCATCCTGAGGAAAGTATCTAGCTCATAAGGAAGCAAAGAAGATCATGCTCTCAAAAAGCCCCTTCAAACTCCACTACCCCCATCCCAATCCCATCCTCTCACTCTTCACTGCATCCATACATTCGTTCATTATTTTCACCAAGATCAAATCAAATCCAACCAACGCAAAGCCCTCAAGCCCAGTCAGTCCTCCCCTCACTCCCACTCTCCCCTGCCTGCTTGCTACCTCCTACAGGTACATGTACATGTACAGTACAGTACCTGGGTCAGGTAGGCGGGCTACTTACAACAACACAACACCCTCACAGCCGGATACCTCGCCACGAACCCCTGCCACACCGCCGTCGACCTGACAAAGTCCTTGTACCGCTGCGCCCGCTTCGCGTCGGCACAGAACACCAGCAGCGCAGGGACCGCGGACGCCTTGTCCGTCCCGACCATGCGGAACGCGACCTGCACGGTATCATCCTTATCCTTGCCGGCGCGGCGCTTGCCGTTACCCTTACCGTTACCGTTGCCATCACCGCCCCGATCACGACAATCACGGCCATGGCCATAGCCGTGGTCCAGCTTCTGCCTTAGCGTCTCAGGAAGATTCTCCGGCCGAAACAGCGCCTCGACCTCCCCGCGGACCTGCTCCCACGCGGCGGCCGCGGGCCCCACGGCGTCGAAGGACTCGCCGCGCAGGACGCGCGTGCCCGTCAGTCGGGCCCAGGTCTCGAGGGGGCCCTTGGTCTTGCCGCAGGAGATCTGGGCGTTGGGCCATTTCTTGCTTTTTCTTTTGGGTTCTGGTTTGGTTTTGGTTTTGAGGCGGAAGGGGTTGGGGGGTTTGAAGATGAACATGCCGGGCTGATAGGTAGTCTGGGTTGATTGGTCACGGCACAGGTTAGGTAGGTCAGGTCAGTTATCTGGTTGGTGGTGTATATGCGGAGGAAGTAAGCGATAGACAGATAGATATCTTGCTAAGGTAGGTAGGTAGGTAAGTACCGTAGATCTAAATCTGGATTCTCGAAGTCAAGTTAGCAGGATAGTTAGGTTAGGTAGGCAATCAGTTCCAAGATATCAGGTAGTAAACGTTCAGTTGTCAGATTATCAGGTAGTCAGAAAGTAACGGGCCATTCCAACCACCTAACTTTGTAGACATCAAATAGCCCTTGTTCGTTCGAAAAGCGGCGTGACAATGATGAGAGGGAGATAGAGCACATACTTCCCATGGACCCGTCCCAGGACATGAGGCATAGTAAATAAACCAATATAAAGAAATGGAGACTGGTGACCCACCTTCTATTCCACTTTCAAGTAACTCCCCGAAAAACAAAACGTCTTCCCTGTTATGTTATGTCTCCAAGTCCCCGTCATAAAGGCATTGATTGTTTCATTAACCGCAAATCATTGAACAAAGAAATAGAAGAAGACGTGTAAGAAAGAGATGGGGCACCATCCACGCAAGACGAAAAGGCGGTGGAAGAAAGCTTGTGCATAATGAGGACACGCCTAGATATGTAAGGGATAGTCCGTAAGTGCCTGGACTGAGACACGGAAACCCAGGCATCAAATGGCGCCGTCACTACGTGGTCTTTCACCGCGTATGGGAATTTGCGATACTTCTGATCTACAAAGCCAAGAGAGATACGAAGGAATGTATATGGTCTACGGAAATCCAATGTCCTAGATCTTACAGGCAATCTTCGTAAAGAGTACTGTACAAGGCTCTAGCATTTAAGTGCACTACAATATTTTCCTCTCAATGGCATTTGTTATATTCAAGTTTTCGAGTCTCTAAACTGCTCCTGAAAAGCAAACGGTCAATTTGAAAGGTTCTATGTCTATTTGTTAAATGAATCAACTCTAGTGTCTATAAGATGACTAAAACCACAGTCGATGCCCCACTTCCATTATGAATTAAAAACTAGGCGAGATCTATTGTCATGAAAACCCATGCGGTTGTACCAAGAGAAACAGAAAGATGGGAGACAAGTAATCGCAAGGTAAAGCCGGGCTATAATGCTGGTTATCAACCGGATTTTTATGTTTGTGGTCATTAATATAGAGTACAGATGATGTTGTCTGGATGCTGTGCCTCTATGCAACGTATATCGGAGGCTCGTCGCGAAGTTGGAGCCCGGTGTCAACTCGATCTGCTAATGCCTGTAGCGCTGACCTTTCATCCATCGCCCTAGGGAGATGTTGGAAAACGTCATGAGGTCGAACTGAAGGCTTGCTTTTGTACCGAACCTGCACAGGAACCTGCAATTCGAATGTCGCCCGGCAGAGCCATTCTATGTCCACAGACATGCAGAGAGTATATCTCCGCGATACCAGAGACGATGCGAAGGTAGGCTCTGGATAGTTATCTCCTGTGTATTCGACAACCAAGGTAGCTTCCGACTCCCATTCCTTATTTGGCGCTGAGGGAGAATCCCTGTCTGTTAGGCGTCAGCGAATACTTATTCCACTTTGTTGGCGAAATAGACATACCAGAGGCTCCCCCTTTGGACGTTGCCTGTTTCCATGGCGAGAATCTCAGCTTCCGCTTGTGCCGCATGTGGTAACTAGAATGTCTGGTGATAAACGGCGATTTCTTTGCTTCCTCGCAGGTGGGCAGGCGTTGCCGTGGCACGACAGATACGAACGTTGTCGCTTGCAACTTCGAGTTGACAGTGGCGTAGGCCGGTTTCTGGGGCTCGAAGCCGTTGACAGAGCCATGTATTGGACGGTATCTCAGCCTGATATTGACAGCTGTAGAGGCGTCATCCTTCATGCTGTGGAATTCGAAAGGAGCCGGTTCGCTTGTTTCTATGCACAGCTCTCCCAGACGACGGAAGATCAAGAAGGTCCGGAGCATCTTTGAGGCAGAGAGTACATACTCTCCAGGGAAGTCACTGGTGCATACAGGCGGTTCCTGCTGCAGGGTTGGATACAATGATATCGCCCGGGTGGTCTCCGCGACTACATTTCCCGCCTTGACGACCTGCGCGCGGAGTCTGTAACTGACATTGGACTTCCCGCGGCACCCATGTTGGTGCGGATTGAAGCGGCAGTCGTCAAAGGAGACGCGCAGAGAAGAGGGCAGATACTGAATGAGATCCCTCCCTGGCTTCAGGCCATTGGGGGTGACGATCTGGCGGGGTATATCAAAGTGGAACGGAAACGATATGACAGCATTATTTGCTCCATCTGAATTTTGAAATGCTCGATTGTCTGTCAAATAGAGGAGCTAATGATATGATTTGGATTTGTCAGAAAAAACAAGTGTCTACAGATTATAGGTAGCTAGACATACCTTCTGCCCCATATGCATCCGATAAAGCTCTGTTGACGGCCAATCCATGTTGATGAGGCTGATAGTATTGAGCAAGTCACCTAAACGAGAGCACGTCAGCTACTCCACCCACCCACTAGGGATCAACATAGCTCGATGAACCTTCCAGCGTGATCTTCACCGAATCCAGTTCCCCAGCAGCGCCATTGTCAAGGTCAGAGACCACCACGGTCCCATCGACGCCGTCGTCGCCAAGAAAGAGCGGGAGGCCATCACCGTTCAATCGAGAATGCTGCGAAGGTCCATCGCTGAAAATGATTTCAACCTTGACGGTCATGCTGGGGCTCTTCTGGTCTTTTCGAGCTCAATGTCCTGAGAAAAATTTCACCTCTAAGAGCCGAGATTCGAGAAAGAAAATCAACACTGAGAAAAAAAACGACGAGCAGAATCCAAAGCAAATCCAGGCAACAACGCGGGCCCGGGGGTATCACAAAGAAACAAAAAAACATGAAGGCAAACAAAAGAAAGTGAATCCAAGGGACCCACGACCCGCCACAACACATAAAGAGGGAAGCAGCAAAGCAGCCCGTTTCAAGCTGAGACTTCAGCAGCATGGCTCCTGTGCGGCTCAAATGACCTCACCGTGGACAGTGTCTCGCAAGGTCCACTACGATAGCACCAAGGCGTTCGATTTCACGTCAGGCGTCCATCCACTCATCATCAACCTCATCAGGCGGACATGGGCGAGACGACTAGCCCAGCAGGGCGAGAAAACGCCCACCACATGGCGAAATCCACCGGATCCGGAGCCGGCAGATCTGCAGACGATCAAACGTCCCGGGCGCTTCAGGCCACCAGGGTCCAGCGGCCGCCCGACAAGAGTCAAAGAAGATAACGGGGTCACTTGAGGCTGTCCGTTTCCTGTCACGTCGGAGCCGGTTCGGCAGCGCGCGGCAAACGGCCGGCAGACTCTATCGACCGGCGCGACCCGATCCGATATAGGGCTGTCCTTCGGATACCTACCATACACCGACATGACGTCCATGATGTGTAAGGACGCTATTTTTCCCCCCTATCCCCGAGACAGCGTACGGATATTCTTGCCTCTATCGTGCGGAAAGGATAACTCCAACGCAACTTAGATACCTTTTGAATGCGTCGCTGGTGTCGGGTTCGACATTCTATAGATACAGCGGGTAGATATGGGTGGCCAGAGATAAGTAGACAAGATTTAAGAAGTGGACCTAGAGGAGATCGGGATGTGAACCGGTCCTTATCTGGATTTCCTGTCTGTCTCATATATGCCATTCATTATTCTCGACCTTGAGAGTTCCTATGCAATTCGGCAGTGCCAGCGTAGTAGAATCTCACATCACAGATTCATTCCTGGGTATCTATGTATGACATGCTGACGCATCCATCTATCCCAATGCAATAATCCTCGTCCTGAGAAACCTCATCTCTCATACGACCTATGCACATAAAAATGCTTCCCACGGAATAATCTTCTTGCTGACAGGGAACTATCAGCTTCCTTCCAGACCCATCCCTTTCCCGATCTTTCGTATGAGAGCGCGTTTAAGGAAAGCCTCTCGCGCCAATCCTCTCGTATGCCGGGACCACGTCTCGACACCAATTACCCCCTTGACAAGCGCCGCCTGTAGAGCGTAAATCGCTCGCTGGATGCCACGCTCGTCGGCAACCAGGTCGTAAAGCTGCTTGCCCACGACGGTGGGAGCAACAAGCACCTCGTCAATGGGAGGAAGTCCACTGGCCCTGCCGTCGGCTGCCGCCTCACCCGCTGGCGGAGGAGTAGAGATACGGGCCTGCGCGTCCGCGATGACAGCGTCTGCGCGGTGGAGAGATTGTTGCAGGATCGCAGTGTTGGATTGAAGCGTTGCGTTGAGGTTGTTCAGGGCTGCGATTTCATTCTGCAGGTTCGTTATCGCTGCATGCAGAGCTGAAGCCTGGTACAGCAGAGGCTGCACAGCAGATTTCGATTTTGCGACATTGTTCTGGAGAGTTTCGGTTAATGCTTTTGAGACTGCCCGGAGAAGCGCATCTTTCTCCGGGTTTGGTGGGATTGGAGGAGCGGGACCCGAGGGTGTTACAGCGGGAAGCTCAAGCTCAAACGGAGAGGTAAGGAGATCAGGGGTTTCGGTTTTGGGCGCCGGTGCCGGTGCCGGCTGTGTAAATGGAACAGGTTGCTGCGGGGGCAGGTATTGCTGCTGCTGCTGCTGCTGCTGCTGCTGCTCTGCAGGTGGTTGCTGAAGGAACGGTTGAGGTTGGTACGAAGGGTGGGGTTGCTGACGGCCTTGGAGGTATTGCCCCAGAGGGTATTGCGAGGGTTGCTGCTGTTGATTCCCATAGGCAACACTCTGCAGGTTGGAGATTGTCGGTTCCGTGGTTTGCAACATGGGGATACCGGGACCCGTTGTCTCTTCTGGTGAGTAGAACGGTCTTTGCTGGTATGGTGGTTTCGGCGGTAGCGCTGGCGGTTGAGGCTGCTGCGCTGGCTGACTCGTTGTCGCATTTCTTAAACTGCTTGACCTCTGAGGCATGTACTGTAAAACTCTCTGACCAAGAGAGCCATTCAGCTCATTCTGATATTGGAGCGATTCTCGCCTGGGATCCGGTGACTTTGGGGGTAGCGGAGGCGGAGGTGGAGGCGACTGATATCTTCCTTGAGCAGGCGGTTGTTGCTGCTCCGATTCTTGTACTTTTCCAGGCTTAGGAGGTGGTTGAGGCGGCATCTGAGGAGCTGGCTGTGGTGGGGGAGGGGGAGGAGTTTGGTTCGATCGGGAGCTGAGTTCGGGCGGGAGAGGTAGAGGAGGCGGGTTCTGGGTCTGTTGAGGTTGCGGGGGCGCACGCATCTGTTGCTGCTTGTATTTAACAGGTGGTTCCTTTGCAAAGATCTCTCGAAGGATAGAGAGAAGGTCGACAATTGACGATCTCTGTAACGGCATCGGCGCCGGCGCGATGTCTGCGTTAGCCATCGCTCGTCGGAATTACAATAGAACATTCCAAAGACAGCACAATTTTTGACGGAGCACATTCAGCAGGACGAGGAGCACTCACCTCCCACGCCTCAGCCCAATGCGCTAGATAGTGATGATATACCCTCCCCTCCAACGTCACATGCTGTCCCACCCGGACCACCATATCCTGCGTCGGAGTGACATAGACAATCGGGGGTTCGCGAGGATATGTATTCGGAATCCATATGTCTATCGGAAACTTATACACGGCGCCGCGAAACGTGACGGGCAGGGTGCCCATGATATGTAGCAGAAGGGCGGAGACGCCGTTCTCGTATGCTGCAGCGCGGTCAGGATCCGATCAGCGAAAGGCGCCGGAGGGGTAGTCGGGGGAAGAAGGAGCTGGATGGAGTCCATGGAATCACATAGGGAGGAACTGACTGTAAACATCTGTCCGGGGGGAAAGTGAAGGGTATTGCGCGAGCGCGCTGGCAACATCATGGTAGGTCCGATTAGGGTCGTGATATGTCTGCCTCGGGTCGTAGTGATCCTGGGGCGAGGATGCCGTCAGCGCGAGATGATCGTGATAAACAGTAGAAAACGACGCCAGTGGCCTTACCTTTGTCAAGACACTGTAGAGCCAGCTCAGCGTCCTCTGCGGCACGGCGGCCATGTTGGCGATGCCGTCGCAAGTCCTCGAGGCATGGCGGTTGGGTCGGAGCGCGCATGGCTGTCGAAGTGATGTCGAAACTCCGCATGCCTAGACCCCGCAGCTTTCTTGGCCGAGAGCATCTACCCACGCGAGCGTTGCAAATGACCAACATACGCTTTACCTCAGGATCCGCTATGATACTACATGAATCGCTTCATTCTTGTAAAATTATTTTTGTGCTGGCTTCAAATTAATTGACAAAATAAGCTAAGTTCGCAGGTGACGGATACTAAAAGAGCAAGTCGGAATTCACCGTTCTAGCGTGTCAACTGACGCAGAGTACCTCGATTCTCCAGACAAATGGAGAGCCAATTGTATAAGTCTGTAAAGGAGACATTGATTTTGACAATTTGTCCATAGGTTCGAGTGAATGTCAACAAGGCAATTGATGCGATCCGCTGTCAACTCCGTTTGAACAACTGGACGGGTGTTCTCAACATATCCAGGTCACCTCTCACGCACCCAGAACTTCTCTGCACTTGGAGTTCGTCACTGAGAAGTTATGCTGCACCCTGATTCCTTTTCCAGCCTTCACATCAGGGTAGCGACGGTCAGGCACTGCGGCAGTCGAGTTCGGACCAGACGCACCGTTGATCTGGGTGACGGTCGGAGATGGATGCTTGAACACTGACCACCGTCTGCTCGTGTCGGTGCCGGAGGAAGAAAAAGGATTCAAAAGCTTACGACGTTCGGTGGAATCGCTAGCTGAGTTGGATTGGTTGTGAAGAGCAGATGCAGCCCGCACCCAGGATAGCGGAAGAGATATCGCAACGAGCGTAAGAACGTTCGATTCCATCTCAGGGACCGGGATATAGTACTGCATGACCGAGAAACAAGCTGCTGATGTCAGTCAGGTTCGGCCATTAATCATGAATGGTATGTTTACCAGGAACGATCATAGTCTGACAGCCCATAATGAAGATTACCTGCATTGGACCAAACTGCTTCAGTCCGAGCTGCCTGCGCTGCCAAATGGTGTAACCCAGCTTGATTGCGAAGATCGCGCTGAAGAAGCAGATGCTGATGGTTATGAGGATGTTTGTGGCATTTAGCAGCCAGGCATATCGAGTAGAGCCCTCTGACGCCATGGTTTTTGAGTTTTCGACTACAAACGCCAGACGGAATCCGATTGGAACAAGAGCTATGAGGATTGACATCACGAAGATGATGCGTTTGTAAACATTGCGGAGAGTCGTACAGACGACTTGTGTCTGCAGGATCAAAGCAGACCACCAGGAAGAATGTCAAGATAACACCCAGGATGGAGTTGACGTAGGCGCTGAGTGGGACTTCCGAGAGGTCGCCCGAGAGGAGGGGATAGGCCCTGAAAATCTTAGTGGTAAAATATGTGACCATGCAGATTAGCCGGCAGATGTTGAAAAAGAGAGCGCAGCTGTTGGGGAAGAACACGGGAGAATGACGCTTGTCAAGCCTTGTCAACAGCAGCAGGACGATAAAGAGTACGATGGAAGCACCGATCTGGGAGCCGTAGTTGATGCAGATCTTGATGCTATACTGGAGATAGTCGTCTATCTCGTACAAAGTCGCATTGAAAGTAGTGCCATCGGCGCCTATGAGAGTAAAACTCTGAGTATATGGGTCACTGATATCCATGATCACGTATTCGAGAGAAGTGGAGGTGGAAGACAGAGGGTATGAAGATATCTGTGATTTGGGGCTTCAAGCTCAAGCACTAGTAAATGAGACTCCGTTCGAAGTACTTGGTATGAGGATTGCAAAGAGGAAATATATAATCAAGCCTTGAAGGGAGATACGTAGCAAAGGATTCGAGAATCGAGGATCATGCAAGCTTGCTTTGCAACAGTGATGGAAATATTATTGGGCGTACGGGGCTCCATTATCTCCATTCGCTCAGCGATGATAATAGCTAGAACAAAGGTATGGAACGGGAAGAATGGCAGGAACAATATTGAAGTGAAGTACCAGAGTATCTTTGGCAGTATTGAGCTGTAGCCCTCCAATCTGGACTTTCATGGGAGTGAAGTTGAGATTAAGACCCAGTCGTGGACTGAAACAGAACAATATCAAGGTCACATGGGAGAACAATATGAAGACATGGATTCAGTTGCACTGGCGCCTGAAGGGCTCCTGGAACGTGGGGTGGGCCTGTATCATAACAGGAGATACGTTTCTGCACATTTGTCAGATTGTTACACCAGCAAGATCCCAACTTTTATGACCGCGCCTTCCGTTTTAGAAGAGAGTAAATGTGCATGGGATACGCAACCAGGCGGCGAGCAAAAGGCTAGATACTCTTTAGCACACTATAAGCGCGCTCAATAAGCCACAACCGCTGGGTTAGCAATCTGGATATCCACGAGCTATCAGCATAGAACGGTATTCGCAAGCTATTCACCTGCCACTAAAAGTACATAGATAGGTAGAGCTATGTTGTATGTCAAGATTGTACAGTACAGTGGCTTGCGTGAGGCGCTGAAGACTCCGTAACAAAGAAGCAGAGGAAGACGCTTTTGATTTCTTTCACCTGACCAAGCCACCACTGTGTAGAAGACCCACACTTCTAAAAATGACCTACATATCTAAGGCATGATGAATAAAAAGGTGAGTAAGTGGGACTGACTAGGCTTCAAATCAGTCTTTAGAAGACATGTATAGGTAACCTATTCGTAGTCAAGACAAACTAGCTGTGTTTCCTTCGGAAGGGAAGCGAGCAATTAGCCCATTATCCACAGTAAACTGGGCAGAACATAACCCAGGCAGACATTTGGCTGAATTATTGTTCTCGAGCATAGTAAAATAAATCCAGATGGTTTAGGAGTTAGTTGTCGAGGGCCAACATTGTAAGGCCAGAAATACTCTTCTTTGCTGTTATAATGCTTACATGAACCTTTTTTTCTGATGTTGTTCTTAATTTTTTAACACATTGGGGTGATTTGCTGGTGGCCAGATGGCTAGGAAGCTGCTAGAACGATATATGCTTGAGGAAAGTGCTTATTTGCCTGTCTGCAGCAGTAATCACAGCACATGAGCAGAAGAACAGTGATGCAGATGATGACTTTAAAGGCATGTTGGATGTGAGTCGGTTATCTGGATACAATGTGGCAATTTGCAATGCGCAACAATTTGTGAGGCACAACTGTGTCATGAGAGCGGGCAAAGTCGCTGGAGGCAGAATGCTGGATATCTTTAAGAGGGAGGGAATGAAGCAATAATGGAGATGGATTGGGATTGTTCTGCAAGAGAGACAGATGAAGAGTGTGAGTTGCAGGTTGCAGAGTGGTAATACTGGGGGCTGCTCTAGGTGCAGCTCAACAATGAGTATTAGGCTTGTACCTGGAGTACTTCAATTTGTTCGGGATATCGACATAGAACAGCATTAGAAAGCTTTGCTTCGAATCGGTCTCTGGAATACATGCATAGATAACCTGTTCGTAGTCAAGAGACGCCCCACCAGCAACACCTGAGTGGCACGCTTCCTTCAGCTAAAATTAGCCCATAATCGAAAGTAACCCTTGCAGAAAATAATTCATATATTAACCAGATAAAAGTAGAATCCTCAACATTCAGGCAGGGGGCGCTGTGCAACATATTACATGTCGCTTCGCTATTGGGGGAACGGGGGGGTTCCCTGTTGAATTCTCCTTCGCCACCCCGCAAGGTAGACAAACGCCTGCTGCCGCATTTGGTTATGGCAAAGAGTAAGGTGCCCTGATCCAGACTTGGAAACGCAACGACGTCAATATTGGCGGAAAAAGCACTGGATGGCGCCAAAACTTCTCTATTACTCCGTATGGTAGAATCACCACCAGGGCTGGATATACTTAAACACGTCACGGTAGAACTTCCCGTCTCTTCGGTGTTAGCCACTCTGCGGGCGCACGTGGACTCCGGAAAAGTCAGGTGAGAAAATGCCGGCTGAGGAATGAGGGTTAGGGCACCGCAGGGCACGTGCCCCGGTCGAATGCTTTGCTTGTATATCATAACGAATATATACTTCAAAGGCTTGAAAAATACCAAGAGCAAAAGCATGTTAGCTCAGAGGAAGAGCGCCGGGCTCATAACCCGGAGGTCCTTGGATCGAAACCAAGACATGCTAACTAGCAAGAATATTTTTTTCCCGCTTGAGTCATTTCGTTCCACCGAACGCGCCTATATGTGGATCTTCTACCAAAACAAACGCAGAAATAGACCCCTGGGGCGCTCCCGTTAATCATATGTCTTTCAGCTTTCTTACGCGTCGTCCTCCCGACATTTTTCCTTTTTCTTTCAAGGCGCTGGAACTCCGTTGTGACCTTATGCGGCGAATTCGCTTAACTCCGAGATCTCATGTATAGATTGTGAGTCACGTGACAATATGACTCAGGATAGTGTAACCATTCAGATGTCGTCTGGTTTGGAGGAGCGCCCCAGTATATCGTCGGATGCTTAGTGATGACTGCAATCTTCTGCCAAAGATTACCACTGGATATCTTTCAGCGAACCTTTGTCCAAAATCTACGCGTTAAGACGTTCCGGTCTGGTCTTCGCGGGGATAGGGGAACGAATGATTCTTGCAGGATCCTGACTACATCCTAAGGTACTACTACCTGAGTGCCAGGCTGCTTAGCAAAGACGCATTGGATCCTCTCCATACATATGCATCCATCAGATAGGCAAAATTACAGTACGGTGTGTCCCCTTGCTGATCGCTGGGGAAATCTTTACTCTCGTATTGTTCTCGCTGGCTAGCATGTCTTGGTTTCGATCCAAGGACCTCTGGGTTATTTTTTATTTTATTTTTTGACCTTCTCCTTATGTAGCATCTCACTGCTACGTAGTGTTAGATTCAATTTGCCACCATAGGAAGCATATAAACCTGCTCATGATGGATATGATATTCTGATCCCTGCACATCACCTTCTTGTCTGTAGGATTAGATTAGTTCGGTCAATAGAACTTGTCTATTTCCAGAGTTCACCCTCAGCTGGCATAGCATAACCTCCTACACGTAGTACATAAATTCTGTTTGAAAGAAAGTACTTCGCGACGGAAGATTCTATTATTTCCGGTTTAGTTCGAAAATATATATCTAAACGGCTTCGACTCCCAGCGATGTTCACCACATGCGCACCTTTCTACGTCATGTTCTTTAATGGTCATATAAGCGGACTGTGGGATGCCAATGCAACCTCTAACCACTGAGGTAGTACATCCGAATCTGGGAACGTGGCATGGGCAGAGAGCGTCAAGCATCGATCGGAGCAGCTGAACCTGGAGCAAGTTACACTCCGCGCGCGCAGCGGAAGCCCCACCAAACGGCTGCAGTCTGCCTCACGAGAAACTTTGTCGCAAGACTCATCTTTCTACCTTCGACCAGCAGAGACAATAATAATAAATTTCATTTTCCCTCATTCAGCCTCAATATCGTACCTAATTCCTCCATCCAGAATGGCATCTACAATAGCGACGGAGACACAAACACCACCACCTCTCCCCCCTCCCTTCACGAACACGACCCCGCCGCCTATTCTGCTCACCCAAGGCGCCGAAGCGCACCTGTACAAAACCACCTTCCTGACCCCCTCCACGCCCGCAGCGCTCAAGATCCGTCCCTCGAAACCATACCGGCACCCGATCCTCGACCGGCGACTGACGCGCCAGCGTGTCCTGCACGAAGCGAGATGTCTGGTGAAGCTTCTGCGAGAGGGCGTCAAGGTCCCCGGTGTGTTGGCCGTGGACTGGGAGAGTAGTCCGACCGGGGAAAGCGGACGCGCATCCGCGTGGCTGCTGATGGAATGGATCGACGGATTGGCTGTGCGGGTGGTTTTAGAGAGGTGGGAGGCGTGGATGAAACAGCTGCAGCGAGCCGATGCGGATGCCCACAGAATCAAGGAGGAAGAAGAACGTGTCCGCGATCTGATGAGGAGGATCGGACGGGCGGTCGGCGGTATGCACAAAGCCGGTGTCGTACACGGCGATCTGACGACGAGCAATCTCATCTTGAGACCGGTGAAGAAGGCTGGAGAAGACGCGCAACCCGCGGAAACTGCCTCTGAAGGGGACCCTCCTTCGATGGATGGGGAGATCGTGCTCATTGACTTTGGACTGGCTGGTCAGAGCGTCCATGAAGAGGACAGGGCTGTCGATCTGTATGTTCTTGAGCGGGCATTCGGCAGCACGCATCCCCGGACGGAGGGCTTCTTCGAGGAGGTTCTACAGGCCTATCGGGAGAGCTACAAGGGGACCAACGTGGTGCTGAAGAGGCTCGAAGAGGTGAGGATGAGAGGCCGCAAGAGGAGTATGGTTGGTTGAGACCGTCTACAAATCTCGGGAAGGAGAGGAGTCTAAGAAAAGACATGTGCTGCGCGAAGGGAGCAGCTCGAGTCCATTCTATTTCTCATAATCGAGGTGATCGTGAAGAACGACATGCATGCATTCTCCGCTGAAATGAAAAGAGCCAGAACGCCGCGCTTCAAACGAAACAAGAAAAAGAAAGAAAAGAAAAATTCATCAACGAGGCTGGATACAGCTTCCCACCTCGGCCATCGCAAAATATCCTTTGTTCTCAATAACGCCGCGGTCCTTCACTACGGCCGTATATTTGACTACCCACTGGGGCTCGATGTCACCCTTTATGCCGTCGTCCGCGTCGGGTGACGAAGCGAGGATCCCAGCGCCTTTCTCTCCGGGGCCAAGAAGTTCTCTCGTCGTGCCTGTCGGGAGAATATCCGTGCAGTCGTTGTGTGTCAGGAGCTCTATCTTCTCCTGCTTCGCATACAAGATCAATGACTTGGGCACGACACAGCAGTCCTTGACATTGATCTGGTCGACCGACGGCCTGACTTTTGTGTGTGGAAGGAACTTGGCCAGCCTCTCGCTGCCAAACTCCGCGAGTCCAAGCTGTGCGATCATGCCCTTCTCATGCAACTCCTCCAGTGTCCGCCACGTCTGCACCATGCTGTCAAAGTCATCCGTCTGCTCGCCGTCATCATCAGACGATGTTACTTCCTCCTCCCCTTCATCGTCCGCATCAAACGACACCCCGGGAAATGACACAATCAGTAGATCGATAGAATCCACATGCAACTCCTTCAGTACCAGATCAATGGCCTCTCTCGTATGCGCACATCTCCGCGACGCCGGGATCCCCGGCAGGTAGAACAGCTTGACCGTAATGTCGTACTGCCCCCGCTCCTCGGCCAGCCCGGACTGCGAGAAATCGATCGCAGGGATGTAGAGTGCATCGCCCTCCTTCGACGTCCATGACGGGTAGTTGCCGCTGTATGAGATCCTCTGTGGTGCACCGTGCACTTCCGGTGCCGACGCGGAGGTGCCGTTCGCGTGAGCGGGCTCGACGTGCTGCGCAGCGACGAAGTTGGAGCGCAGCGAGTTGATCAATTCGACGTTGGACTTTTCCGTGGTCGGTCTCCGGATGACGGAGGGACCGCCTTTCATAATATTTCTGTTTGTTTTGCCATTGCTTGTTAGCAGACACGCGCGCGAGAGAGATAACGGCGGGGTCGGCGCAATTCATTCGCGAAGGGGATCTTACGAGGTGGAGAGAATGAACTTCATGACGTCGGTTTCAGGAGCAATGCAACACCCCTCTCAGAGAGCTTCTCTCATAGGAGCAATGGCGACGCTCTGTTCTCTTTTTCTCTTCCGTAATAATATCGAGCTGGACTCTTTAGTCTGCGGCATTGGGCAGCGGCGCAAGGTGGTGTGACGAAGGTTGGTCCAGGGAATTGGATTGCTAAGCAGCCCCGCGGGCTAGCTTCTCCGCCTAGCGGGGAGCTTCGGACAAAAATTACTACATGCTCCTCCTAATTTCTAGTGAACTATGAACATGAACATACGCAGGATTCCAGATCTAACCATAGGTGACGTCGAGAGAGGTCATAGATCGATGAAAGGTCAAAAAGAGCGCTTCGAACGGATACATCGAAAGCCTAACGTTCGCCGAGGCTCCAAAGCAGCTTAACACGATGATCTTTATATGACAGCCGAACTGCAGCTGCATTGGAATAGGCATCTCTTCCACACGCACGCGCCAGACGCATGGGCTGCTAGTCTTTCTTGTTACCTACTAAGATACCTAGGTCGATAAATCAGCTTCTATCAATGGTCGGATCCCACGTTACAGGCGAATAATCGTCCGTGTGCAGAGCTTCCATGTCTTCCTCAGACAATTGAAAATCGAAAATGTCCGCATTTTCTTCGATGCGGCTTGGAGTCACGGATTTCGGCAGCGGAACAAAGCCCTACGTAGCCATTCAATGCCATGATCAGTGACAAGTTTTCAGTGCGATCTAGATTCCAGACGAATCGACTTACCTTCTGCAAGCTCCACCTCAGGAGAATCTGTGCGGGGGTCTTGTTGTGCTTCTTCGCCAGCGCCTGCAGCACCGGCTCGTCCATCCTCTGTCCCCGCGTCAGAGGACAATACGCCTGCACCACGACGTTCCGCTTGCGAAGCCACTCCACGATATCGGATCGGGGAAGCCAGGGGTGCAGTTCGTATTGCCCGACGTCGATGGAGCCGCCTACGCCGCTTTTGATGTACTCTTCGAGTTCTTCGAGGTGGTGGACGCCGTAGTTGGAGACGCCGATCGATCTCGTCTTGCCGGCTTTCTGGGCTTCGACGAGGGCACGCCATGTGCCGTTTCGTGCCTCTTTGCCGCCGTACGGGGCGTGGATGAGAATTCTTGGACGAAACATTAGCCAAACTATGGATATATGGACATACTGGACAATTCCGATAACGGATGTGACAAAGGTAGCAGCTTACAGATCGAAATACTCCTGACCCGTTTCCCGTAGACTCGCATCGATAGACTCTTTCGCCTTTTCGTATCCCATGGATTTTGGTGAGATCTTCGTGGTGAAGAAGATTTCAGATCGATCGAGTCCCGAGTTCTTGATGGCTTGGCTGCACGGTATCTCATTGCGGTATGATCTTGCGGAATCCACCTGGAAAGCAATGTCAGCAGGGTACCGACGGTGACTGGTCTTTTACAGGCGGAGGAAATTGGACTTGCAAGCAAGAAAGGCTTCAATCGTAGTCCAGGGATAGCATTATTACATACATGACGGTAGCCAACTTGAACCGCTTTCAGAACGAGTTCCTCGGCGATCGCTGCAGGACTGGTGTTTCCATTGATATTATTTTATGGCCTATTCTAGAAGTTCCAGATAGATACGCACGTCTGATAAACCTAAGACACCCAAATACACATGTCAGTAGGTATTTTTAGGGTCATTTTTGCTTATATTATATAAGATGCTGCTAGGAGAGCTGTTGCATAAAGATCTTCTCGGCAGAAAAGACTGGGAAAACCGTGCCGTGCCGACTGGTCAACGCAATTAAAATAGAGCCGACCAGTTACTCACCCCGTATCCAAGTATCGGCATCTCGTACCCAGAGTTCATCTTGTATGTGGACTTTATATTGAGAGAGGACGCCATGGCTAGTACCTGTTCCATGGCATACTTTGGTCAGTTTCCTAGACCAATGGACCAACGACGAATTCGAGAAAATAACCCGGTTGGTATAAGAACCTTCAAATTTTCTCGAGTTGACGGCTATTATTGTTGACATGGAACGCAGAATAGAAGCTGTCCCAAGTTGTGACGTTATGGATCGGGACAGAAACACTCTCCACGGCAATTTCATCATTGGAGAGCGCCCCGCATGCGTGTCTGGTTCCATAACGAGAACGCGCTATCCGCATCTGGGCGCTGTCGCCGATTTTGTCATCCGTTACTGTGCTGTGGATATTTCTGGCGGTATCTAGCAGTATATGCACTAATTATCAGTTCATTCTGAGAATGAAGAAGCACTCTACCAGCCAGTCTTACTATTAGTCCTGATTCTAAGCAGCTAACTCGGGTGGAACGCGAACCAGGAACGCTTCCGCGTCCACTGCCGGGCCTGCGTTCATTTGCACACCCTGATGCATTATTATTATTATTATTAATATTTGGCTAACTGCAACATCCAAACGCTTTCGATTCACTATCCATGTATGCCTTCCACCGCGGTTGATATACCATGGAACCCGCTGAGCTATCTACTTCTGCGCAGTTCTTAATAGTAAGAGTATCTTCAATCCCTCCTCACCGCCGTAAGCTCTTGTTTACTTACACCGAGTACCTGCTACCTGTAAACTTCATTCTTCATAGTTGGTTTGGTTGTCTGTGAGCATAACTGCACGCCAAGCGCTCCGTGCCACCCGGGAATCGTTGCCCATCTGGTGAATGGCGATCCCCCGCGAGGGGCATAAAAACCTCCTCGTATCCGCGGCTCTATCTTTTCTCTCTCTCTCTCTCTCCTTCTCTCTTTCTGGCATCATTCTCGTCGAACAATGCCAAATCTTTAATGGGTATGTACCTGGTCAATCAAGAATAGAATGGCTTCTATAATAAGATATGATAGCAAGGCAAATGGCATTTTAATTTTCATCTTCGAAGTTCCTTAGAGACGTTAATGTCCTAAGAAAAGATTGAATATCCAACCGAGATGAGTTAATTGCGATTGAAAATATCTGATACCGAGCTATTATGGCCTGCTGAAATTACTTTGCGACTATCATATCACTATGGGCCGCCGTTATCCGCAAAATAGGCTGGAGGGACCCCAGGAAAGTCGAGAACTAAGACTGGTTCTCATACAGACACTATCCTATACGATGTGATTTTGGAAAGGAGAACAGGTTTCACGCCTTCAGGTGATCATCTTACAACCAAGGAACAGGCTCGGGGTCTTGCGGTTTGATTCGATAGGTTGAGTCTTCTTCTTCCTCTCCCTTTTTTGAAAATTGGTGAAAGGAAATCAAATCCTATTGCAAAACATACCTTGGAGTCCCCCTCGCCTTCTTAGAAGTGTGCAAGAAAGGCTGACGCACACGAAAGAGACAGAAAGACACATGGTGAAGTGGAGAGATGAATAGCAGCGTGGCAATAGTCTCAGAATAGTTTTACCGCTGCAGCAAGTAGTTAGAATACGGAACAAAAGATGATATGTCTTCTCAGTTTAGCCGCGGAGTCGTCGAAACTCCCGACTCTCAGAGTTTGGCTTTATTACTAGGCACAGGGATTTGATGCAATGGATATATTTGGTAGATAGCAGGTGGCGCAGCTTCTTCGACTGTATAAATCTTTCTATCGAATAAAAGACGGAGTCGCAAGCGGAATCGTGGTTGAACGTATTAGATAGATCGAGATGGATGATAAGTCGTGGAATTGAACACCTTGTATGCAGAACCATTTCAATTTTGCTTGCCTCCTTAGGCGCGTCGGTCAGAAGATGTAACATCGATGTAGAGGCATAAAGAAAATAAGACAGGCATTTATTTACTGCGTAGAAAAATTATTTCTTCGGTGGAGACAGGATATAGTTCGGAAGATCATTTATAGCCAGCTTCCGCCGCACTGGATTGCGTTTCCAGGTTTTAGGACGCATACCTCTGTGTGCCTTCTTTCTCCAGCCTTCGAATAATAATAAGATAAATTTACAGCATCAGATAGCGTCGTTCTGGCGTGGGCATCCTGCCGAGATGTTGCTGACTTATTTGGGTTGTAGCAGCAGTGGGGCCCTCGTAGGGACCTGAGCGTCCGCGCGGCGCGCAGGTGGAGGACACTGCTTTTAATTTCTCCAGCGTCGGCTTCGAAAAAGGGCATCAATCCACAAAACACCACCAACACCACATCAGTTTCCTTCCCTCAGTGAGCACTATGGCAATCCAGTGAGTTCCTAGCTTCCATTAAAGCGCGACGCTGTCTGACATCGTCGACCAGTTACCTCATCTTGCTGTCGAGACAGGGCAAAGTGGTACGCCTCGTGGCCCACCCCCGTACCTGACCGTGTTGCATCCAGCTCACAACACAAATTCTTCCAGCGCCTGGCCAAATGGTTTACGACTCTCTCGCCCAAGGAGAAGGCCAAGATCATCAAGGATGTCTCTCAGATCGTCCTGTCCCGGCGCACGCGCATGTGCAACTTCCTCGAATACAAAGGTACTAACCCCTGGATGGACGTGATGGGTGTCCTTTTGGATCTCTGGCTGACTGGCCTGTCTAGACACGAAGATCGTCTACCGGCGCTACGCCTCCCTGTTCTTCATCGCCGGATGTTCATCCACGGATAACGAGCTGATCACACTCGAGATTGTGCATCGTTACGTGGAGCAGATGGACAAGTACTACGGCAATGTCTGCGAGTTGGACATCATCTTCAACTTCCAGAAGGCATACTTCATATTGGATGAGCTTTTGCTGGCGGGGGAGATGCAAGAGAGCAGCAAGAAGAACGTGCTGAGATGTATAAGCCAACAGGACAGCCTGGAGGATATGGAGGTGAGTATCGTTTGATTATGCGTTTTGCACGACAGGCTGCAGATCAAGCTTTACGCCCCATGCTACGCATAGTCGAAAGCTTTGGATCGGCTCATCCTCATTGCCATACCTCCCGGCGTCCTCTTCCGCTATTATTGTGTTATACAAGCCTATTATTATCCTGGCCAAGACCAGCCCCGAGTGCTTTTGCCACTGCTACCCTCGTCGTTGCCCATCCCTCCCTGCCTTCACCATCCGCCGGCTCGTGTCTCTGGCGAGATGTACACTCCGACGTTGACGACATAGCTCAGCTCCTCCTTCGACATCGAGCTAATGCCGTTTCACGTGGTCAGGCCGAGGAAGATGTGGTTACGAAGATTATGTAACGGACTCTGGAGGCGTCTCTCTGCTTTGTTCTGGGCCTAGCGATGATTTACTACTGGCGTTGGACGTACATAGGCGTTGATTACTTATCTGACCCAGTCACTAATTGAGAACTCTCCCACTGCTCCAGGACACGGAGGAGGTGCTCGCGCGGATGAAGAGGATCGGGCTGCAGTGAGCTCCGGCCAGAACGGGGCGACGCTGTCCGGGCCTGCATTCGCTGTCCGCACGCTGCACGCTCCAGCCCGTGAGCGTAGCGCGTGCTGTCAGTGGCCGGGCGTGCCCGCCACGTGACCGGCCTCCCCTCGGCTGTCGCAGCGCGCTCCACCCCTGTCAGGCGGTCGTATCACCATCATGGCCATCTCCATCCCATCCTCTGCCATCTTCATGCTGTTCCGCAGCCCTTGATATGGCCTCGTCTGCCCATTTTCTCTTCCGCTAGGTGTCTCTTGTCCGGCCTAGTCGATCGCCCAAGTATCATCCTCGCTGCCAGTCTGGAGAGCCTTATCGCCGGTCGCGCCTAAGCCGACTATCAACCAACGTCCTGGCATCCGCTGTCACGTCCGCGGTCCCCTGCGATCTTGTCTGCGATACTCTGGGTGTGCGTACATCACAGCTCCGACGATTTCTGGCTTCTTTCCTAAGCCCCGTCACTCTTTCGGATCCCGTCGGTCGATCTCTGCGGCAGATAGGCCACGTCACTACCAGCCAAGTCGCAAAGTTCCGGTTTCGCTTGCGAACCCCATCAACATGAAGGTATATAACCATCAACAATCAAATCCCGATGTTGGATTCCAGATGCTGACGATCTGGCGCTGGCAGTTCCTTCCGATCCGCGAGTTTGAGGACGTGACGACTTCCCTCAACTTCGATACTGCCGATTGCCATGTTGTCGGGGGATGCGATCTGTATACCACAAAGGCAGCTGGGGCGGACCGAAAACTGTACAAGAGCATCGAGCAGTCGCTGGAGTCGCAGTATGAATCGACATTGCGCCTCTCCGCGTCGCTGTCGCCTCCCAACGCTTCCGACGCCGCGGCCTCGCTTAACCTGTCTCGATCGAGCCCATTCGGTCCTCTGAGCGAACATTCCAGTCGTCGCACGTTTGCCTATCTGATAGCTACTCTGAATGCAAGCCATCCGGACTACGACTTTTCACATGTGCTCAGGCCCACCGATTTCCGCCGCGAAAGGAGCCTAAAGAAGGTTATGAATACAGTTGACACAACGCTTTTCAACCTCCGCCCGCGTCTGAGGGGCGACATGACCCCGCCGTCTCCGGTCGCAGGTTCGACATTATACTCTTCTAATTCGCCGCCAACCTGGGGTCCGAGGATGTGGCGAATCATCGATGAGCAGATGTCGTTGAAGGAGTGCTCCATCTATTCCTATTCTCCGGAAGAGGATCCGAACGATGCTGATGATGGGGCGATATGGAGTCTGAATTACTTCTTCTTCAACAAGACGCGGAAGCGCGTTTGCTATCTCTATCTCCGCGGGATCAGTATCCTGAGTCATACTCCTCCCGATGGAATCACAACTCCGGTGACCAAGAGGACTATCGACGATGGATATTTGACGCCCGACGTGGGTGCAAGGAAGCGCGCTCGGTACTGGCTCGGAGACTACTCTGAGATCAAGTTGCCGAAACCAGAGAGCGACGAGGAGGAGGTTGTGAAGCCCTCTCGTCCTGGGGCCGAGGAGTTCGATAGCTACGTTATGAGCGACGAGGATGTTCGGTCTCGATCTGAAAGCAAGGGCAGAGTTCGTGCTATGAGTGAGGAGATCGCAGAGTCCATTGAGGTTTAATCTTTCACGACTGTCCCCGGTCCATTTCGTCTCGGTTTTTTTTTGGATCCTCGACCAACATTTGATTCGTTTGACTTGTTCATATTCAATATGCATATTTCGGAGGCGTGCAGCGGCTGGTGAGGGTGGTTATGGGCGATCAACTGGACCAGAACGCTTTCTTGCATCCCTACTTTTAGTTTTGATGCTTTTTGTTGTGATACCATGCCTATACTTGTCATTGCAGGGCGTACTCCTAATCATGACTGAAGGGTTTGAGGTGCTGAACTGATGGGACGCGGATCGGGCACGTGGTTGGTGTCAGGCGGCGTTTGATGCTTGTTTTCTCCCTTCATGCTGTATCTCTATTCGACCACTGTTATTCTTTTTACAGACTGGCTGTCTGTCGGCCGACTTTGCCCATCACGGCGGGGCGGCATTGAATTCTGGTTAGGCACTAGTTCAAGGACTAGTTTCGGGTATCTTCCCGGAATTTGTTTCTCCTTGCCACCTTCAGACCTAATGTAAGGCTGTCCGTGCTGCTCGTATTGCTAAGCGATAACCTGCGGATGAGAACTGGGTACCTAGCCCACATATTCGAGATAGCTTGATCTGGGCATACTTAGCCGTCACCCCTATGGAATTTCGGCCAAACGATCTCCGCCTCGATGACATAACTATGATATAATGTCAAAGATGCCTATAAAATAAAAGGACTCTTCCTCATTCCTGCACTTGATGAACTACTACTACCCATCACTCATATACTCGAGCTCAAGCAACATTCAAAGACTACAGTTACATGTACATACATAATGACAAAATACTAACCTCCTTTTGCGAGAAGCAGGACCCCAAACACATACCGTACATACATACATACATACATACCTAGGCTTCATATGTACTGTACTGTACCTATGTACGGTACAAAAACCCATCGACACAGTTCTCATTCTATCCCGAATCGCCTCCATGGATAGAAGGTCTACATACGATGGGAAAGCAAGAACGAACAATTTCGTCTTTTTTTGTTCGTTCGTTTCCCTGTAAGCTTTGAGACCGTCTCAGCTTTTTGTCTCTTTGGAGGCGGGTCTTCATTCCAGGTGGATACATTTGCTATCTCTAGTTCTATCCTATATAGATAGTGGTATCGAGCTACAGTACTCTCTGTCCGGGTGGGTTTAATAGTTTATTCCTTAACAAGCTGACAACCCTCGTTTTGCTGATAGAAAGTACTCGGTGAATACTAAATATTGGATGTATTATTTTGATCTCTCTGAAAACAAAACAGAAAAAAGGCTATAGTATAAAAGGGGATAAAAAATTGAACTCCCCGACGGGGAATCGAACCCCGGTCTCCCGCGCTTGCTTTCCAGGATGGAATGACAAGCGGAAATCATAACCACTAGACCATCGAGGAATTGGTGACAGGGTAGCAGCCGTGTGGATCTAAATTGCGAAAATTGAAATTGAGAAAATAATCAAAAAGATTAGTTTATTTAACTCTCTATACTACTGGTAGTATGATAGCACCTGCATAGGCTCTATATGCTAAAAAAGCGGCAACAGAATCAATATTTAAATCTAATATTTATCTGCCGCGTGAAGAACAGCGGGAGCATCTTGGTGGCTCTCTCTTCCATGTAGAATGTGCACGCAATATCTGAAGGTCATCGTTGACCGGTTCGCGGGGGTGGTTCCAAGTTCCCAAGCTGGCACTGCTCGAGTCCAGCAGCGTCTGCAGTGGTTTGACGCGGTCTTTTTTTCTTCCTGGCATCTATGTGGACGCCTCTTGAGCGGCCGGAAGAAAATATCAGTCTGACGTTTATAAAGGTCAACAGAGCCGCATATGTTGACTTATCTCAGGGTTTGCTTTCGGGCCTCTGGGGAGGCTTCAGAGGTCGTTTGCCGCTCACGCAATCCCAGTGAAGTCCAGCCCTGACGATCTACAGGACAAAGAGTATATAGATTCTAAAATCCCTGCATAGGTAATAATAAAAAGTAAAAAAACGAGTCCGAAAAGGATAAAAAAGACCTACAACAGACGGGATTCGCTGGTGGTCACCCACCCAACTACTAACCGCCCGGCGTGTGGCTTAAGTACGGCTGAGCGGACGGGAAGCCCTGTTTTCCACACCCTATGGTCGTAGGTGAAGGGAACAAATTTTATGTGGTTTTTATGGGAGCCGAAAAGCCTGCCCTGAGGATTCTGGGTTGTCCCCCCTTTTAAAGGTACCTATTTGTTGCCTAGGTGTTGAGGGGAGGGGTCCACGGCTTTAGATGTGCCCTCCACGGGATGCCCGTATGTCTCCGTAGCACACTCTTGAATCTACGATCCATATCGTCAATAATATAATATCTTGTTTCAGCTCGTATCCGAGGAAATAGGAGCAATCTAGTTCCTCAAACGTGGTATTATGTCTCAGAGGATATCTCGCTACCGATTATATTAACCCAGCAGACGGCTGCATTGCTGCCCTGGCGCGTTTGCGCATACAGTATCTCAGCCCAGGTCAGAAGAAATGAAAGGGAAAGGACATACAGCTTTGACGAACCAGCAGAATACTGCTGTGTTCAGGCATTGGAGATCCCCTTGGTTTGAAGATGGCCCTGGCTCCCCGCCAGGAAGACAATCTGAGACTAGATGCAGGGCTCAAATTCATTTCAGAGGAATGACCATAACTCCTTATCCATCCACGGATCTGCCGGCTAATTATCAACCAGAAATTTCGCCACAGGGTTGTCCTCACGTTCACGAAGAAGGTACTGGGCGACTTCTTTGCGGGAGTAACCTGAACGGTTTTTCTAAATTCTCCCTTGGGATACTCGAAACTTACTTGTTCCAGCTTATCCAAGCTCCTCAGATGCTCCACTGCGTCTGGCCATGATCCGGAGAGAAGATATGGGCTTTGAAGGTGTAATGCTTTCAGTTCCTTGTTGCAGCGCTCTGTTAAGGCTCTTACTTCATCTTGATGGAACGGGATATTTTCCAGTGCCAGAGTCTGCAGGCGTGGCAACGTTCATGTTTGCAGCGGCAGGATCTGAGAGCCGCAGAGATTTTTGGCACCTCGTAGGAGCAGGGATAGTGTCCGAAGCAGTATGAGTTTCTCTAGCCCCTCTACGTCGCAGAATGCACGCGTCAGGTTCCCCAGGTGTTGGATCTCGCTGTATGGACGGTTGTTGTCTACAGCCAAGGAGCATTGTTGAGCCCACGGGTGGATAGAGGTATTTACCCTCTTTACCTTGTGTAGGACGTGCCTAATGCAGTCAAGCTGCTCTGATGATATCTCCAGAACAGTGAGGTCGGAGGGAGGGGAAATAAAGAAGTCGAATTCCGTTGGGAATGTTGAAGATTCCTCCAAGGCGCTGAAGATGTCCGGGATGAAATGCGCAGGAGGGGTCATGTCTGCGTCATAGTTCCCTTTGCCAACTGCGCGCCATTCCTTCTCAATCCAGACACACTTCCTATAGACCCTTTCCTGTCTGTCTATTTCTTTATCACTGCCATCCAATCTGAAATGCGTCTGTTCATATATATCCAGCTTGTTCTATAGATGGCCTTCAGAACACTTTGCGAACAGTGAGAAGTCTTTCGCCACAAGGGCGTCGTAGGACGATAGATTAATCTCAACACTTTCAATCAATTTGGCAATTGCGGGGTTCTGGGGTAGTCCTTCCAGTCTGTCTAGAGAGACCCGTGATATGTAAACTGAGACATGGCGGAGTAGCATCGGGGCAATGATTTCGGCAAGTCGTTTGGAAACAAGGCGGGCAGCAGCCAGGTCAGGCAAGTCTTTCAGATACCCAACACAGTGAGCAAGGATCTCTGACAGTAGATAGTGAAGTCCCATCTTAGTGATATTCTGCGCTGCAAGGACAGAGGCAGAGCCAAAACTTGGCGTCTAGGTCTCAAGCCTGGCAAGTCGAAAAATGCCTCTTGGGAGAGAACTGGGCCAGATCCTGAATTCGCTAACCCCCTCTCCAAAGCGAGATAATATCTTATCAAGTTATTAAGTATCCCTGCTACATCTACAAAGCCTTTAGCCACAGATCAGCCTGTCAGATTCTTCACTGCACTCGCTCCATTACCACAGGTGCGACTTGTGCTGAAATGTCAGCGGAATATTACCACTATAACCTATCGGTATGCCAAGAATCCTACCAACCTAGTCAGCACACGATGATCCGGACCCTTCGAGGTCAGAATCCCTGCAATAAAGGAATCATACTGCCTATTCCTATAGTCGCCTATTTTTCTTTGTTATAACTTTTGATATCATATTTTTGGGTTTCCATATTCGGAAGGTCATAGGCCCCTAATTCGTGAGATAAATAGTCAATTAGCTAAGTAGATTCGAATAATCAGATCTTCATCATCATACCTTCGGATTACTAGGTCCGCTCAGTCCGACATGAAATAATGGCACAAAACAGTCCTATTCAGACAGAATCAGTCAATCAAATTGCTGCTGTCTAATGCTTCCAACACTGAACTATCTCTGCCTTAAAACATTGATGTTAGTATCCAGGACAGTATCGTAAACGTATGCTGTCCACTGGTCAGATCTGCGGTCATAAAAAAAAGCTTGATCAGCACATTGTATTATCAAGTATCAGGCGGAGGCGGACCCCAGATAGGTTTTAATATCAGTCATTGATAACCACCTGGTATCATTGGTTGGAGACATATATGGACCTGTGGTTCGCATCAGAGGTACCACGAAAAGAACGCCGGTCAACATTCTGACGTGTATCATCGTAATTGACAGCGGGATGCCTTCAAAAGATGATGCTGATGAAATCTGAAAGGTAAAAGCTTAACTCGAAATATTCCTTTGTTGATATTGTTCCAATTGCTCCAGCCATATAGATCATTGCGCATCTGTGGACGGCTCGCCTCGTCTACTCTTTCTCTGCCTCCAGCATGAGGAGATACTGGCACAAATATCTCGACAATGTCGTCTACCACTACTTACCGTTTCGAATAAAAAGGCCTCTAGCGGCGGGATCATTACAGATCAGGTCAAACGCCTCACAGGTGGCAGGTAGATCTACTGGGGCAGGAGACTGGTCAGGTACGAGAGCAATCTTTCTTTTCCAAGCAATCGATCAGAGCTCCTCTGATGTCCGATATGGAGTATAGAGGAGAAGGAGAAAAAGAAGGACGACGACAAGTTTGACGGCCACCTCGGTGCGAGCTCGTTTCTTATGCTTCTAATCGCAGGAGGCGTCGCCGCTGGAGTCAGCGGATATAATGGTTATTTCTACCTCTCCGCCTTCGAGAGGAGTCAAGTGCACATCAATCGGGAGCTGGGACACATGATGACGATGATAGAGCATCAGGATGAATTGCGGCGGGTCAACCTGGACAAGCAGGAGCGGGAACTCGTAAGACTGGGAGAGAGGATCAACAAGCTGGAAGAGAAAACACGGTCCTAGTTGATATGAGAGAATGTTAGGAGACAACAGGCAAAGGAAGATAAAGGAAATATGATTATTTAGTCTCTTCTGGTTATTAACGAGGATGGAGTGCAAGCCCTTTTTAGAGGAGACTCAAAAGGGGCACAGAATAGTGAGGTTTTGGCACTATGCTTACACCCACTGGATAACGTCTATGCTGACTCGTACATGCTCGAGATGTGTAGCAAAACAACCCTTCTTAAAATTACCTATAGCCATTAACGCGTTGCAGCTCCATTCTGCCATTGCCAAGGTCATAAACGACGTGCTTTTTATTTCCCCCAACCTATCTTGACGCTAATATCTGTGGATCAAGAAGTTATGATACGCCCTGCCCTTATCAACTGCTTCTGTCGCGGAGATAAGCGGGTCTTCGACGGTCAAGCATTGGCCAAGGAAGCCGTTAGACAAGGGTGACCAATGAAGAAACTCTTGATAACTATGAGGGCATCCCGATTGCGATGCGCGGACCTTCGATTATCTCTTATCGCCAACCTGCCAGCTCATACAGTACTAAAATGCCAGGAGATTGTTCAGTCCCAAGTTGGCCAATTGGCTCGCGTGGATATCCGGTCTAGGAGTGATAAAATGCGATCAGCCATCTTCTACAAGCTCCATGGAACGAGCAGAGATGCTTGTTCTCCGTCCCACTGTACTTTTTCTACAAGACGTTGCGAGAAGCCTAAGCGAGCAGTAGCTCTCATATCCTAACCATGGTAAAGATAAATTCGATTAATCTCAATAGACTGCAGTTACGCTATCATAGCCCCTATGTCCAGAACATAATTGCGGGCATCTGTGTTGGATTCTCTGCAGGAATCTATGTGGCATTGAACCTGTGAGGAATAAATCCCAAAAAAGCATTTAATATGAACCACAAAGCCTGGGACTTCAGAGCTGATGAGTTCGAATATATGGACCCATGCAGCTTAGGTGCCAGTGGTGGTCGACCTGATTCGGCACAAGTCGTCGAGGTTGTCAATGCGACGCTGTGAGCATGAACCACGAATCCTTTCATTTCCAATTCCACAATATATAAACTTACTATTGTTTTCAGAAATGCGGTCTGGTTCTTCTCATCATCATTTGGTGGCTCGATCCTGAACAAAATCGGGCCCGCGGTGACTATGTGCATTGGTGTTTTAACTTACGTTTGTCTATGTGGTAAGTTTAGACACGATAGGCACGCACAAGTTGCTATGGGCAGCCTCGAGAACCGATGGAATAGACTGATTCTGCATAGGGCTCCTCTGGTACTTCGACGAAGTTGGGGAACGAGTGTATCCGTATTCTGCTGGTGTTGTCATCGGTATAGGAGCCGGCATGGTCTTCGTGACTGCCGGATATATCCAACTCGCGTAGGGTTCACAGCCTGATTCCCTGTTAGAAAAGCATTACTAATAAGACCAGTTATCCTGAGGAGAAAGAGAAAGGTTCATATATTACGATGCAGTCGAATCTTCGGGCTCTCGGCAGTGTTATCGGTGGCATTATTCCCGTAATTATCAATCAGTGAGCCTTGAAAGATTATCATTGTATGCGCTGGAGCAGATAGAACTCGAGCATGCTAAGTTCTTTATACCACCCAGGAACTCCGCAACGACAGGCGGCGTCCCTCGAGCTGTCTACATCAGCTTCATAGTTATCATGAGCTGCGCCGGTTTCCTCGGGCTCCTGCTTCTTCCGCCGCACAAGCTGAGGCGGGACGACGGGTCCATTGTAGCGGCAAATCCTCCTCGAAGCGCATGGGAGGAATTCCGTTCTAATCTCCTGATCTTAAAAGACTGGAAATTGCTGATGATGTTCCCTGCTTTCCTTCCCGCGGAATGTTTTCTCGTGTACAGTGGTTCCGTCAATGGTAAGCTCAAATCCAGAGAGTTTTTGATTTATTGACGAGCCTGATAACACCTATTTGCTACAGCATATCATAACAATCTCAGAGTCCGGTCGCTACTCTCCTTTATCGCCGTTGTCGCGCAGATTCCATGCGGATTGGCCTCCAGTGGATCCTTGACCACAAGATCTGGGGTAGGAAAAAACGTGGTCTTATTGGACTTAAGGTGGTTACAGTGCCCCTGACAGCGGCGTGGATCTGGGAAATCGTAAGCCTGATCAATCCTCGTGGTGTACTCAAGAAGGAATTGGATACATAGACAGGTACTTATTGCTCTGCGCCTTAAAAGATTAGGGTTCGAAATTACAACAGACAGGAACATCGCACTTCACCGACGGACTGGAGTGACAGCAAATTTGGCTGGATTCTCGTTCTCTTTCTGCTGCTGTGGGTATCTTGCGTACGGAAAGCCACTCTCTTCACAACACGACCCCTGACTGACACGAGGACCAGTCCCTTTGGCAGTACATCATCATGTACTTCCTAGGTGCTCTTACGAACAGCCCCAAAACGCTGACCTACTACGCGGGAGTGTTCCGCGGTGTCCTCGGCGCCGGAGAGGCGATCTGCTTCGGTCCTGATTCGATCCCCATCCCGTTCATCGAGGAAGTCGGAGGATTGTTTGCCTTTTACGGTGTGGGAATACTGGTTTTCTACTACCTGTGTCTCATCCAAATTAACGACGAACTACTTCAAGGATGGTGAAGACGGTGTTATTGTACCGAACCATGTCCTAGCCGAGAGAGGCTTGCAGGGGGAGCAGATCGTTTCCGAGGGGGAGGAGGAGCGAGCTACGGTGGATACGGAGAAAGGGAGTCCTCTTCCGAAAAATGATTGAAATGAGAAATGTAGTTGGCAGTTGGGTCTTGCCGTGTTTGAAAAGAGATCAATGACGGATGATTTTGCTCTGGAAAGAAATCCAGTGGGCAGAAAAAATATAGTGGATAAATAAGTGGTCCGATATCGGCTAAAGATATCGTCACAAGTAGAAATATATTCTCCTGCTGTACCTGAAATGGGATTAATGTGCATATTTGTTGAATCTAGCGGTCTCAAACTATCTAAAGGATAGGACCGAATGCGGCAGACCATGCCCGGATCCCGGACCTAGATGTGTTTCTTCATAAAGAAAACACCAGTTTCTTTATTGAGTTGTTTGAGGGCCACCGGAAGACGCTAAAAAATCATATGCAGGTGAGCGGACTAGTCAAATCATCCTAGAAGATTATGAAGCAATCAAAGAAGTGTGTTTGTCTATAAAGTCCTTCTGGACTCCCTTTCAGAATAGTTTCCTTCACGGCTGTTCAACTTATTGGAATATCCTCCATAGCTCGATTTAATTGACAGTTCTACTCATTCAGAAGTCACGCAATTGCTTTCATGCCAATATTTAATATTTCATCAACATGTAGAAGGAGCTCACAAATTTTGTACCCAAAATGTTAAAAGGATATGACACCCCTACAATTTCTATACTCGCTACTCATCATCATCTTCTTCTTTAGTAACCTGAGCAGTTTGCCTTCACCTCCTTCGTATCTTTCAGCTGGCTGACATCCACTGACAAAATTTCCCCCGAAATCACTTCGAACTGGCGTTGGCATCACAGTTCTCGTATGCAAGCCGCATGTTCGAGCTGAAAAAGAACAGAGTCCAAAGGTACCCGACAGGTTTCCATGCCCACATCATCTTATCAGTGTCTGATTTGCGGAAGAGACGCAAGTGAAACGCTTGAACCGCATTCTCAAATAGGATAGCCAAGCCAAAGCACGCGTAGAGTATGCCTATAGGAACAGAGCTACATGGAGAGCCTGCAGCCCTGTATCCAACGATGTGCATGAAACCGGAGAGACAGAAGCAGAGGAATCGCCAATTGATCGAGCGGCATGTGTTCGGGGATGCGAAACACTGAATGGCTGATCAAAGCTGCGTTCGACACGAAGCGTCTGTACATCAGGCCGTGCCAGAATTTACTGGGGTTCTTAGATACGAGGACACCAGTCTGGAAATAGAAGAGTAGGACATACCTCCAAAACCTGCGTAGTGTGTACGCCTCGCGGATATCGCCGTAGAGCGGCGGCCATCTTTCAGGGGAATCGCCCAGCAAGACTGCAATGGCAGAAGCAAGTCGATGCGCGGCACTATGCGTGATGTAGAGACGTAGAAATCCATTTACGGCGAAATACACCCGCTCTAAAACATCGCTCAGCCGGCTGAAGAGGTGTGCCTTAGAAGAAGCCAAGTCATAATCAACATTGAAAAAAGAATTAATAGTATCTGAGGGTACAGCCAATCAAAGAGGTAGAGGAATACGAATCCAGAGAAGCGCTGAACGAGGAACTCCCTCCGAGACGGAATATACCCCTTGTCCTTCCTCGAAAACGGCGGGAGGTTTTTGATCTGCCATTCTAGCCCAACTCCCCGGGGATTGCTCAACAGCCTAATTGCCCATTTGACTTTGCTCAAAAGGCTTACTGCATGCCCCCGAGAAGGAGTGTTAATCAAACACAGCCCGTAAGACCCATACAAAAAGATCCCAACCATGACGTGGCCAAAGAAGAATCGATGTTCTGATGAAACAAGGGAGACGTCGGCATGTCGAATAGCAAAGGATTCAAAGAGCGCGAGGACGAAGAGAGCGGCGAAACGCGGTATTGTCTTTGGGGGAACAAATATAAGACAGGTCCCAAGCACGGCATAGCTGCAGGCGAGGAGGAAATAGGGACGAGCGTCCAGTCTCCCATCTGTCAGAGGGATCTTGATATTAGCTAAGAGATGCGAGCTGAAGGACTCTGAAAAGGATATTATTCACAGAAGCTGATTCCTAGAAGAGCTCTGGAGGCGCCGTCCGCCTGTTGAAGTGCCGTAGAAGCCATTCCAAATCCGTGGATGAATGAAAACACAATGCTTACATGTGCAAATATGAAACACGAGCCATTCAGGTCACGATGAGAGAAAACTGGGAGAGAGCGCCAGTTACATAGCAGGCCTTCACTCTGCTGATGCATTAAAGAGTCATACTAGGTACGGAAATAAAGAAGTCGATACGATATTCAATAAAGCATGGTCAATGGATTTAACTGAAGAGACAAGCCTAAAACCGTATGAGCTCTAGGAAGTCTGACTAGCAATACATAAAGCATGACCACAACCTGGATAGAAGATGTTTGATGCTGGTTAGAAGGTAATAATTATCAAGTTAGGTACAATAGTATCTGTAGATGTTGAGGACAAATCGCTGGCATATCAGTACTTGCGATTGCCGAGTACGCGTACACGATATTTGCTGCATTCAATATGCCATTCAACTAGGATCTACTCCGTAGATGAGCCAGGTCTATTCACTTTAAATGGCAGATATAGGCTGTGTGAGCGCTAAAGATGCAAAGCCCCCAGAGAGTGGTCAAGAGCCTGAGGACTTGATTATCTTTAAATGATAGAAAGTAGGTCAGCAGGTAGAATGCCAGATAGTTATAAATGATATTATTGAAGCCTCAGTGAGCGACACGAACGGTTAAGGGCTTGTGTAACATGTACCTAGGTATGGGGGGGGGGGGGGGAACGTGCACGTGGCCCGTGCGCGAAACCCCGTCCGCTCGAGAGGCCACCTACCGACATCGCAGGTCGATCTATATAGCAGGCTGCGTTTCTGCTGTGCGCACTCTTTCCTCTACTTTTTTTTCACCTCGAGGTAGTTCACCATGGCTGACGACGAGGAGAAGGCAAGGGCAGAGAAGCTTGCCGCTGCCAGAAAGAGGGTAAGTCTGCGCCCGCTTCACGATCAACGCAGTCTGGGAAGGGCATGAACCGGGAATTGTTTATTGATACACCTTATTTTTTTTTTACAGGTTGCGCAGCTTCAGAAGCAGAAGAAGAAGGCTGAAAAGAAGGCCGCAGCCGGAGAGGAAAGCAAAGACAGTATTCCCGCGGAAGAGACTCCCAAGGAAGAGAAGAAGGATGCGAACGAGACCGCAGAGAAGGAGCAGCCAGAACAGCCAGAGGAGCCAAAGGAGCCAGGGAGGCAGGAGAAGCCAGCGGAACTGCCTTCAGAACCTATGCCCGATGCCCCAAGATCCCCTGGTCCCGAGATACCGCCCGAAAGTACCAAGGAAGACAAGCCGCGCGAAGGGCATGAGCGGAAGCTCTCTCTCTCCGCCCAGTCGAAGATGCGGTCGTCGTCATTCCGGAAATCATCTATTTCGCAAGGATTAACTCCTCCTTTGCCCCCTGCGGCGCTGAAGTCTCCTCCGCTCCCTCCCTTGACCCCTGATGGCGACTCTGTGCAGGAAGTTTACCGCAAGCAGGCCATGAGACTGGAGGAACTCGAGAAGGAGAACAAGCGTCTCGAAAAGGAACTAGAGGAAGCGAACAGACGATGGAAGAAGACGGAGGACGAACTGGAAGATCTGAGAGAGGCTAGCGGGGACGTCGTAGAGCTGAAGGACAAGTTGGAGAAGGCAGAACAGAAAGCAGCAGAGGTGGAGAAGCTGGTAAGTTACACTACATCAATTTTCCCGAGGTTTCGCTGCGGACCTTTGAATCGCGGGCAGCTGGCTGACCTGGTCCGTCGTAGAAAGTCGAAATCGCTTCTCTACAGCGCCAAAATTCGCAGCTCCAGAGCAGGTCACACCGAAGTGCAGCCAGTATATCCGTTTCTGGCCCCTCGGAACCACCTCCTGCGGACCTACTGCAGCAATTGGAATCTAAATCTGCCACAATCGAGGCGATGGAACTGGAGATATCCAATCTACGAGCACAACTAAACTCTCAATCTGCATCCAACGAGGCCCACAAAGCTCAGATAGCTGCGTTGGAAGAGAAACTCTCACGCAGCGAAACCGCTCTAGAGAAGACGCAGCGCGAGCTCGCGGACACGAAGCACGCCCTGACACGAGCCGCAGAGAAGGCCATGACGGAAGGCGTGAACAAGACCTCCACAGAGACCCTGATCAAGGGTCTGGAGCGGCAGATTAACGATCTAAGGGAGGCAAAGTCGGAAGCAGAGAAAAAGATCGAAACGCTGGAGAAGAAGCTCCAAGCGCTCTCGAATCTGCACAAGGAGTCGGAGCTGCGGCACCAGGTACGGCTCCGCGAGAGCGAGAAGACGGAGAAGGAAGCGGCGGCTCTGAGGAAGAAACTGGTCGTCCTTGAGAACGAAAATCTGCGACTGAAGGAGGAGCGCGAGCGCGCCAAGAAGCGAGACGCCGTCGGGGCCGACGACGAGGGGCTCGACGAGCTCGAAGATGAAGAGCGCCGACGCCTGGAGCGGAGGATCCGCGAACTCGAAGGCGAGATCTTCGACCTGCGCCGCGGAATCTGGAAGGAGAAGAGAAAAGAACTCGCGGGAGAGCACGATGTTGCACCCGCAGAGCCATCTCCCGGTGCGAACACCTTCGACGACGTGGACCTGGTCGGCGGCGTCCCGGACCACTCCCGTCGCCGCAGCGTCGCAACCGGTCGACCGCAGCAGCAGCATCAGCAGCAGCATTCTTCATTCACGACCGTCATCCAAAGCGGCCTCGCCGCCTTCACGGGCGGCGGCAACCGCGGACGTCGTCCGTCGAACCAACACAACCCCCCCGCGACTCGGGGCAACCTCGAACTCCTCCCGGACAACGACGACGATTTCGACGAGGAGGCGTTTGCGCGGGCGCAGGCGGAAGAGGAGGCCCGGAAGCGCGTCGAGTGGGTGCGCGAGGTCAAGCGCAAGCTGAAGGACTGGAAGGGCTGGCGGCTGGATCTGGTGGACAGCAGGGCTGGAGCCGAAGGGGCTGGCGTCGGGATGGGTGAGATCTTTGAGGTCTAATCGTAATCGTTGCATCTGATAATACCTACCACCTGCAGGAAACAGGTCGTTATGGATGATAGGTCCGCTAATTATGTTTTTCGTTCGTGAAACTCGTGTATTTCTATTTCAGTTAGTCTTGTCGTGCGGCATGGAATGCCTAAGTTATGAAATGATAGGGTCAAAGGCATGAGATGATATCCCGGGAGAGTGCCATGAATTTCTTAGCAATTTTATGAACTTTGTGACCGTTCTGACCTGAAGTTTGGCGCATCAAAATCCCCGCTTAAATCAGTACAACATTGATTGACGAGTAGCAGAAATTCTAAGAGTACAAGATGGATATCCCGACAAAATCCAATCAGCAGAAAACTCTAAAGCCTAAACTCCTCCCTCTTTCCATGGGACCAAAAGCACTGAGATCTCCAGAGAAACAAGAAACAAGTTCAAACAAACAATGCAGATAAAATAAAATAAGAACGAAGGGTTTTATTCACTCATCCTCCCCATGCAGGAGCTTCCCGTTCAGAACTCCATCCGACTTCCCCCTGGCCCTCCGCCGGCCTATCACCTCCACAAACCACCCGCTGAACTGATACAACCAGCCACCAGTGACCATCACGCCCGAGACGATATTGATCAAACGGACCATGAGGCCCAGGAAGCTGCCGCGCTCCTCGCTCACGAGCAGCATGATCGGCTCGATGTTGTACTTGAAGAAGATCCCCGGGACGTAGTACGGGTTCTCGGGGATGGCGTGCGACTGGCTGGTCACGGCGTACTGGTTCGTGAAGACGACGTCCTTGTCCCTGCTCATGGCCTGCAGTACGGCGGGGGAGTTGGTGTTGTATTTGTCGACGACGCCCCTTTTCCCCTTGGAGTAGATGGTGGGGACGATCGAGACGAAGTACTGGTATTTGTAGTAGTGGTCTTCGGTCGTGGAGATGGTCTTGTCGAGCGGGTTCAGGAGGGATGGGTAGTGAGGGCCGAAGGACAGTTCGGTGATCATGTGGGAGAAGTTGAATGCTGTTGCGTACATACATACATCAGCTGAGGTCCGGATCCTCATCGGGAGGGGAGGGAAGGGACAACATACCGCTGTGATCCAGATGGACCCCAGGCTCCTGATATCCATGGCCCCTGGCCGTAATGTGGAAATCACCCTGGACCTTGTTCCCCTCGAGGCTGCCAAAGATGCGGCACGAGTCGATCGGATCCCCCCTCCTGAGTTTCGGCCCCTTGGGGAACTTCTTCTTCGAGCTCCTGACCTCCCCCAGCACGTGGCGGACATGCACGTCCTCCTCCTGCGCCTCCAGCCGCCCGCTATCCTCCTGGCTGAGCGTCTGGTACTCGCGGACCCCCTTGGACCGCTCGAAGTTGCGCTTCTCCATCCACAGGTTCCAGCTTGTGTCGTGCTTCTGCAGCAGGTCCCCCGCGAGGATGCGGTCGCCCGCAGCGTCCTGGACGTTGACGCGCAGGGAGTCGCAGGGCATGTGGACGACGATATCCAGATTCAATTGGAGCTCATGTCCGACTCCCTTCTCGACGGTGAAGTGGTGCTTCTCGGTGCCGCGGAACCAGGTCCGGAGCTCTGAGAAGGCAAGGATCGTGCTTATTATGAGGACGACGACCGTCCATTGTCCACCGCGACGGGAAGGAGAGGTGTACGAGGGCTTTGTCTTTGCTGGAGAAGAAGCATTCCGGTCAGCATGGATTTTAAGTGACGGTAGTAATATGTTCGATATGGATGAGTATAGGTCCGCGGAGAGTGACAATGGCCACGGAGCGCAAAAGACAAGAGTGTAATGGACAAACTGCGCAGCCGTCGAGGGTCGTAGCACTCACGGAAAGCATCGAATGTCCTCAGTCCTGTCCTAATTCCAGCTTTCTCCCCAAAGGCATCCTCGTCGAGGCCGAACCCATTCATCACGACCGGCGAAGTGTTCAGCGCGCAGTAAGCAAAGGCATGAAGGAGAGTCAGTATGAAAAAGATCAATTCAAAAACCCGCGCAAGGAAATATAGGAAGCGAATGCGAAGGCAAAACTGCGCCAGCGAGGGGTCTGGGAGAGGTCCGCAGGGATGCTTGCGCCATGGTCTTTGAGGCCAGGTATCCCGGAACGCGCTGCGGAGTCGGTGGACCGCGGGGGTGTTTCTAAAACTCAGACACGCTAACCCCCTTCTGGCCACGCTAAAATTAGGTAGTCCCACAAGTCAGCTGACATGGAGGCTTGATTTAGATTTTTTGAATCCAAATCCAGACCTCGGACCTCATTATTATTAATAATGAAGGATCAAATATCTTCAAAAGTGATATAAATGGAAGATCAAAATATGTTGTCAAGAAGATATAGTGATCACAGTAAGATTTAACACATAAAAAAAGGTGATTTGGAGAAAGATATCTTTATTTGTTTTGGATTTTCCTATCAAGTTGCTGTCCAACTCTCGTGACTTTATGACAGCGTTGCCATTTAGCGTGTCCGAGTTATATAGTAGTAACGGACCGCGGAGCTTCCGCCGTGCTTATTCAAGCATCCCCGCCGCATCGCAATGACATGTGTTGTCTGCACGCCAGTTTCAATTATGTTGATCTCCAGTTGATTATTAGCGTCTGTTTATTTTCCAGATGTGTGTATTGTTCTGCGTTACGTGGTTCCCCCACGCGGTACTTTTATAGTACAGTTTGCCATCATATGAACCTAACCAAGCATGCGACCCGAGAAAACACCCCCGAAGTGTATCGCGTAGTCAATCAGCGATGGCGGAATGGAGACAAGGTTTCCCAAGAGGCGAAGCTCCGGTCGGAGGTACGCAGGCCGGGAGAGTCGCAACTGGAGGATCTTGGGACGACCTGCGACATTGACATGGCATCCTGGGCCCCTCTTTCTGCGGCGACTTGCCTGATTGATCCCGCCAGGGTCAAGCGTCGAACAGGTCTTATTCTCCTGGCAATCGCAGCACAAGTACTGACGGCCAGGCGGTCTACAGTCCAGACCAATGCATCTAGAGTGTCGCCATGTAAGACAAAAAACGACAACAGACACCGTCCACGTCCAACTTATCCCGTCTACCGCAACACGGAACTGAAAATTCGAAGCTCCGCACTTTGAAATCGCCAAACTGGGGGGGTCGATGAAGAGTACCATTTTCAACAGCGAGAGAAGCTTGGCAGAATGAGACAATGTTTTTGGGCCTCATGTTCCTGAGCACCATTTGGAAGATTCAGGAGGTAAAGTAACCCCCACCACTCTCTGTGAGCCGAAGATTTCTTCCAGCAGGAAGAGGACAGAACGGAGGTCAAGGCACGGAAACCAGGAGAGCGTTGCAATGCCGATGCATTTACAATGGGCGGGAGCGCCGCAGAGCATAACACACTCCTGCAAGAAAGTTCAACAATGGCGACATGGTGTAGTGAGATGAGGATTAAATGAGCTGTGTCTTGCATCCTTCTGGAGTCAACAAGGAAGGCTTTAGCCCGTAAAACAGCCGCAGTCACTGAAGGCACTGTATCAAGTGCACCGCACAAGACAATAAGGAAGCCATGAAACCAATATACATCTGTTTCAGGGCTCTTCCAACGCGGAATCGATGAAAAGTGATCGGGAGCTCAACCTGGCTGTCACACGATACTTCAAGATCTCATGCCGCAAGGCGCAGGAAAGTGACAGTAAGTGTATTGAATAGTGGTGAGGGATAAAGCCATATTGTCGGATGATCGATATAGAATCTCCATAGAAAAGTGAAATCTGTAAACAGTCGATGCTGAAGCTCGTTCAGGGGTGTTGGTGGGCTAAAGTTAATTTTCAATGTTCCAGAGATAATTGACTCAGTTTGCTGTTCATCTGTTGGGCTAGAAGTTTGCTGAAGCGGCCTGCGTGCGTTTTGAAGTAGAGATGCAGTCGATAAATCAGAAGCTTTGTGAATACTGGCCAGGTCAATTCGGAAAACCGAGGGTCGCAGAATTCCTTCATCTTCAGTCCATCGAGAGATTGTCAAGAGCCCCGCATCTAGATCAACAGCGTAGACATAATCCAGGTTCGAATGAAGCGGACTTGGGAAAGGAACTGGCTCCCACTCGTCCGTTTTCCTCGCTGTTTCCTGGAGTTGTTTGATTCTTTGAAATGTGACTTCATCGCCTGGGGAACTGATTCGTCCTCGGAGTCGGCAGGAGCGATACCATTTCCCTAGAACACGTGGTTAGTGCAGTAGATAAAGCGTGCTTTTTGCTTTCTACACACCATCAACATGTAGATTCCAGAGACCCCTGCTGACCATAGTACTGAATAAGATGTGGCTGCGAATGCTGCTGGTTGAATCTCAACAGCAGTTTTGAGAATGATGTAGCCAATGCTCCACAAGAGGTGCTGTCTGTTGACAATTTGTGAGCGGCTGTCAGTCCACAGACCTCACTCTGTAAAGCACCGTATTTGCCTTATTCTGTCACTGGTATCTATCTGTCTTCGGCTGGATTGACAGTACAGCTGTATATTCATGAGTTTGGAAGCATTCAACTTGTCCCTTGTTCGAGCGAGTAGGTGAGAGTTTTCAGTCTCAGCACATGTACCCTGACAACATGTTTAATCTGACACCAACGCCAAACACATCCAAAACCTAGTAGCTGGGTATCTACATCACCGGAAACTGAAGTTACCCACCATAGTGGAAAAAAAAAAAAAACAATTGCTTATTTAGTGGGATGTTTAGCTCTAGCATGGTCGCTCATGCTGCAAGCTTCTCCTTGAACCCACTTCCTACACATCGGAATACGACAGCAGCAGACCTGCTGGTTCGCTCTTTAGCACACGAGTCGGAGAAAATCAAGTTTATTATAATCCGATATCCTCTGCGAAACTCTCCGAGCAGGGTTTGTACATTACATAGCAAGAATTGAGACAACACCGCTACCCGAGCCAATTCCACAAACAAGGACACAGTGACTCCTCACCTCATGCACTGCGGGTCTATAAAAGCCGCAGGCTGTTCTGCACAAAATAACTTTGTTCATACCGCTTTCCCAAAAGTTATGTAAATGAATGAAGATAAGATGTTCATGTCACTTTGATCAATCCATCACAACCGAGAGCCTGCACCAACGACTTTAATGATCGTCAAGAAGAGAGATGATAAACATCAAAGACATAAAAAAATGAAAGAGAGAAGAATACATTGGGAAAGGGAAACTGGAAATCAAGAAACTTCAAGGTCATAACAGTGACAGGGACGCGTAGGCAGCGGCAAAAATACATTCGTCTTCACAACAGATGCAGATGTTCAACCAGGGGTATATGACGGACTCTCTCAGCCTCCGCCTTTCTTGTCCAATCCAATTCAACTCAATCATGACGCGGAAGAGAAAAGCACTGGGATCCCCAACCTGTCTATGCTGCATACATGGTAATGATAGTCAAGAAGAAGAAGAAGAAAGATTATTAGGCCTACATATTGACGTAAGGAATACGGGACACGCTATCTCGTCTTCTGTCCACGAGTCAGCGCCTTGTTCGGAAAAAAATAATAATAACAATAATAGATAGTTCGGTATAGTAGCTCTCCCTAACTTACCAGGCTTGTTGCAGCCGCCGCCGTGGCGAGGTCTGGCTTTCCGCTGATGCTCCTCGTGGCGACCCTGGGCAGCGCTGTTCCAGAAACAGAACCGCCATTGGAACCCCGCTTCGTAGACACAGACGACTGGGCCCCGTTTACGGTCGACTGCCGCTTTGCAACAGTCGGCTTGACAGGGGAGCTGCTCGGAGCATCCTTAGTTCTGGCTACCGCGCCACCCTTAAGCGTCGTCCCAGGGGGCTCTGGGAGAGGCCGCCCGGAAGATGGAGCAGTCACCGTGTTTAGACGCTTGACTGGTGAATTCGTGTACGCCTGAGACTTGGATCGAGCAGTCGGCTTGACTCCCGTTATGAACTCGTGGTTCATACCCTCGTGGGGTGTCATTCGACGTGCCGGATCCCAGCGGAGGCAACGAGCCACGAAATCGAGGAAAGCCTCATCGTCACACTTCAGGACCTGTCTAAGATCCTTCGAGCTTGGCTTGCGCCGTCGACCTTTGGAGGAGACAACCACCCTAGGCTTGCCCATAGAATCGAAGAAAAGTTTTCTCCGAGTGCTCTTCTCTATTAGGTGCTTCTCTGGAGGACCGAAGACTTCCATAATGCAGGCTAGCTGCTCTTGCTCGTTCTCACCGGGGAAAATGGGGTAGCCAGTATAGAGCTCCGCGAGGATACAACCCAAACTCCACATATCGATGGGCATACCATACGACATGCCAAGAATGACTTCAGGAGACCGATAAAATCGGCTCTGGATGTAGGTGTATACCTTTTCGTGCTCGAAACAACTCGAACCAAAGTCGATCACCTTGATTTCGGTGCGCATTGGGTGAGCAAGCAGAACATTCTCGGGCTTGAGATCGCAGTGGATAACCCTCTTGTTGTGAAGAAGTATCAAAGTCCCAAGAAGTTGCTTCGTAAATCGACGAATAAGTTTCAAGGAGAATCCTCTGAAGTCATGCGCCTTGATGAATTCATAGAGATTCATCCCAAGGAGTTCGGTCGAGATACAGAGGTGGCCTCGGAAGTAGAAGCTTTGGGTGAAATTGACAACGTTATGACGGCGATGAGGATCCTAAACGACGCGATTAGTTTTCTGTCAAGACCAGATAGGGGGTACAGAGAGAGATAAGCTCACCCATTCTTTCAGCTTCTGAAGGATATTAACCTCCACCAATGCCTGCTGATGGAATCGCTTCTTGTTGCGAATGATTTTCACCGCAACCAAACCCCCCGTCTTGTGGTCGACGCATCTCACCACCTGCCCAAAGCTTCCTTTGCCCAGAACATCGAGAACCTCGTACCGATAAGCCAAGTGATCACCGATGACAATGTTGTAGTCACCACGCTCGTCATCGTATCCAAAATTCGTCGACTGCGCCTTCAGATCCCCGACGTGCTTTTTGGCCTTGCTTGTCCCGCAGAAATAAATGTCCTTGAAATCAATTATCTCGCCGCGCTCGAAGATGTTGAGATTCGCCATCCTCAGCGCCTGTGCTGGACTGACGCGTTCCTTCGGAGTTGCTTTGCGGCGCAGCTCCTCTAGTTCTTTGGCTGCTGCCTCAAGATCTTTTCGTTTGCTATTAAGCCTTCTCATTTCTTCCTCAGCAGCCAAATCATCTGCGTCTAGGGTCGGGTCCACGGGCCATTGTCTAAGCGTAGGGTTTGACTTGGCAGAGCTGAGGAGCTTGTGGACAGGAGACAGTATTGATGAGCTGGACCGGTTGTGAGAAGAGTCCCCTTCGCCAGAGTCAGTTGAAGGACTGGGGTCCCGCGCAGGACTCTGTTCACTGCCATGGCTGTTGTCCCTCGTGAGAGTGTTGGTAAGGCTAGACGCAGACGACTTTCGTCTCGACTTGAGATACGCCGGCTTTGAGGTTGGACTACTAGTTTGTGCGGTCGAGAGGTTGCCCCAGGTGGACGATGCGGGTAACCTAGGCGGTGGCATGTTATCATACTTTGCAGGGTCCGGTTCTGTCTCCGATGTCGCCTGCGCTTTGGAAATGCTGCTTCTCCGTGCCAGATTCAGCTTGTTTCTAAGAGAAGAAGAGCCATTCTCAGCATCCGTCAGACTTGACAGCTGGCTAAGTGTTTCAGCGTTAGCAGAGAACGCTGAAGCCTGGGTCTGAGGTCGCGGCCCGATTATCTTCGCCTGCGATCTGCTCTGTGAGTAGTCTCCGCTAACTTTAGGGCGCACGTAGCTGAAATCACCGCTATTCTTAGGCACCGAAGAGGATATGTAGGGAGAGACAGTCCGATTCTCAGTCGAGATATCCAGCGATCCGAGAGCACTTGAGCTGCCTGACGCTCTGAAGCCCGCAGAGTCTGAGCTAAGTGCGAAGTGAGATGTGCTGCTCCTTTCCCGGGCAACGGGTAGGGGATCCTGATCGCTGTGGCTGTGGAAGAAACTTGCTTTTGATGCAGTCATCGGAGTGCTAGGAGTCTTTGCTGTGAGGTGGTGAGGTGGAGTATAGGAGTTCTCATCTGCCTGCCTTCCATCTCGGTCCCTCAAAGCGTCGATCTTGGCTGCCATTGGTGTACTAAGCGGCAACAAGTTCAATGGAGGGAGCTTCAAAGGCTGCAGGTTCTTCTTTCCAATACTCGCCGATGACCGCATCTTCGCGTCGGGAGTCTTTGCATTCCGAGTGCTGGATGCACGGGTTGAATCGCCTTGGCCTGGATTAGCAACTGGCGTCACACTCGAGTCCGAGTCCCGCTTTGTAGCGCCGAGACGGCCAACTTCCAGTGACTTGCGAGGAGTCATGGATGATAGATCACCGTGAGACTGGCTAGACTCGAAGGCTTTCGGAATAGCGGGAACCGGCGGGACGTCGTCCTCGCCGGGTGCTGCTATGCTCTCAATTCGAGGCTTGGGCGTCGGTAGTCGAGAGGTTGAGAAACTCTGTGAAAGTCTCGGCTGCAACGAGCCATTTGAGTTGCGTACCGAAGTAGAGCTAGCGTTGGACGATAGAGACATGCCTGAGCTGTATGATTTGCGATTCGGATCAGGGGTAGTCCTGGAGGAGGAAGGAGTAACACTTTTTCGCGGTATCAACGAAGGTGACTGCGCTGATGATCGAGGACGAGGTCCAGGTTCCAGCTTGGTAGGAGGCGTATTGGGCGCTGGAGGCGCTTGAGACATCCGTTTCATCCGCCTCGCGTCAGTAGGGCTAATCGTGCGAGCCCCGAGTCCTGTGACATGCGGTGGCATCGTCGTAATCCTTTTGGCGGAAGACGGAGTTGTAGTCCTTCCTATTGTACTTCTCGCAGGGCTACGAGCAGTGTTCGTGGAAGAAGATCTAGAATGGCTGGCAGCTTCCGACGGTGTCAGGAGATTCTCCTGAGGCTCCTTCGATGGCGGCTGAAGCGATTTCGCTTTGACATTCCGGGCATTAGCCGTGACCTTCGTGTCGTCGCTGCGGGTCGGCTCCACGTTCTGCTGGCGAGCACGGAGGGAAGAAATTCCGTCATTACTGGACTTTCTTGTCGACAGGCTTGGACGTCTCCGCGTAGTCGCGGCACCGGAACCCTCCTGTGTGAGTGTTGCAGGTCCTGCCGATTTTCGCGGCGGCCGAGAAGCAGCAGAGTTCGAGGGAGGCGCCGGTGCTGTGCTCTGCCGACGACTTCGACCCGAAGGAGCAGGAGGAGGAGGCATTGAATTGTGCGTCGAAGTCTGGCCGGATAGACGGGCCGCGTCGCTTTGCCGGCGAACCGAGTCGCTTCTCGCTCTCTTCCCAGTTGGAGCAGTCCCGTTGCCGGCCCCTGAACTGTTTGATTTCAAGGTCGTGTCCGTGTTCTCATCATAACCAGCACTCCCGTGTCCTGGCAGAGGGAAATTGCTTAGGCTGGGTTCACCCATAATGCTGTTGTGGAAGTCGTCAAAGCTGATCGGCGCTAGGAACTCACTGCCATCTGGCGGAGTCTGGTTGTTCTCATATTTCGTCGAGTTTCCAATGCTCGATGTCCCGAGACTAAGACGTGAGTTGCTGGAAACACTTCGCGTCGAGTCGTTCGTGGAGTCGAGAGAGGAGTTGACGGAATGCAGACCTGTACCAGACGTGTGTCTAGCAGCGATAGGACAGAACCAAGGTTAGCATGAAGCCCCAAAAAAAGAACCAGACCATTCTCAGGGGTAGATACCGCTTCACCGCATTCTCCTGTGGCCGTGGGCCCGAGGGTGCCTTTTGATCTCTAATCGACATTCTCCTCCTGGTTACCTGGCTAGTTCGTGATCCGGCAGAGCTCTTGGAGGACAACGATGAGGCGTTTGACTGGGTCTCCGCAAGGCCGCCATTTGACGCAGTCTTCTGCCTCCTGCGAGTAGGACCCTCTGCTGCGGTATCCAACCCCGTTAGCCGTGGTGCCATGTACCCTCCCGCCGGAGGCCTGCTCGACATCTTGGCCCGCGTACCTCCTGACCCAGAGTCGTCGTTCCGAGATGAATTGTTCGAGGTCCTCGACTGGACCGTTCGCGTCTGCGCCGTGGCAGACGTCTGCTGGGAGGCCACCTTGGCCGGCATGATCGATGCTGTCTCGACCGCGGAACCGCAGAGGGAGATCGGAGTCGTGGATCAGCGCACCAGGATGGAAGATTCCAGCGGGGAACCTAGCAGCAATGGCATTCAGTGAGCGAGCGTCGGGGGATGCCAGGCAAGCGACGTGGTCAACAAAGCGGCGACCCGCAACTTGGCTACCGGTCCATCGCGGGGAGAGGACGGCCGCTGCTCCAGGGGAGTTCGTTGGTTCTGGAAGGAGATACCCGACGAGATGGTCTGCGGCAGGGGGCGTCGTTCGGGGGGGGGATTGCTCGTGCGGAGCTGGGAGGTCGACAGGGAGGCGTTGGCGAGCACGCTGGAGGTGCTAGCGGTGGTCGTTAGGGAAACCCGGGCGTCTGCAGCAGCAGCGAGGCCGGCGACGAGGACGGCCGCCCACAACAGTCAACAGACAGGAATTGGGCACGAAGCACCACAAACAGCAACGCCAGGAAGGATCCTCCCGGTGGTTCAACAACGGTCTTGGTCTTTCTCGCCTTTTCGCTGCCCCTGGATCGACCCTGGACCTTCGGCCGTCGTGCTGCGGCTAGCGGGCGCCCTGCAAACACAGCAAACCGTCCCTGGCGGCTCTCCCCGCCGCCCGACCTCCACCGCGCATCATCATATCGAGACGCGCTCGCTGCATCGCCTCAGCGTCGCGGGGTCATCGTGCGGGCTGAGATGTATCGCCGTCTCCGGTTGCACGACTGTTGATGCGCCAATGGACGAGTACACGGCAGACGCCTTTGTCAACCGCGATGATACGACCGGTCATGGGGAGGAGGCGCGCAGCAGCAGACAGGAGCTGACGCCAGAGCTCTCCCCCGCCCAGCACCAGAGGATGGATTCTGGTGCTGGTCTGTCCCTCCAAGACCGTCTCTTTTCCAAGTACAGCCCTCCACCTCGAGAACGGTGGGCGTGGTCAGTAGGCTAATCGGTCCGTAGACTCCTGCAGCAGGTGATCCCGGAGGGCGATGTTGAAGATGATTCAGAGCCTGCAGAGGACAAACGCTCGTCCAAACAGGCCAAGCGGCCTGCATTCAGCCTGCCGCTGATGACCAACAACTTCCGCCGCTTCAACGCAAGGTACGCCGCCCTATGTGTCCTGTCGAGTGCCCCGTAGCTGAAGGCTTTCCAGAATCGGTATTGTATTCGTCTTTCAGAACCGGCTGGCACGCCTTTTCAGCTGGAGAAAGCCTACGCAGACCGTTGCATTTCTCTTCGTGTATTCATTTGTCTGCTTGGATCCCTATCTTCTCGTTGTCCTCCCGTTGGCCACGGTCTTGCTTTATGTCATGGTCCCGGCCTTTGAGGCTCGTCATCCCCCTCCCCCTTCCTCGTCGACGCTGAGCACTTCTCCCTACCACTCATATCAGGGTCCCGCTCTTGCTCCGCCCAAGACGATCAAACCGGCGAGCGAGACGTCGAAGGACTTCTTTCGCAACATGCGGGATCTGCAGAACTCCATGGCTGATTACTCTAACATGCACGATGCGATGGTTTCCTTCTTCTCTCCCCCCACGAACTTCTCAGACGAGAGATTCTCATCTGCCCTGTTTTTGCTTCTCTCTGTAATGACCGTATTGCTCCTGCTGACGGCGCATCTCCTCCCCTGGCGACTAATTTTCATGATAGGCGGAGATGCCGCTATTATCTCTGCCCATCCCCAGGTTCAGAGGTTTCTCCAGCGGCCGGCGCCGCGCACACCAGAACAGCAGTCCGGGGGGACGGGCAAGGCTGCCGCTAAGTCGGCCGACACTGTCGATTTCTTTGGCTTTTCGGTGCCAACATCTCTATCGTCGCTTAGGTTGCTTCTGGACTCCGTCGCTGATATCTCACTGGACTCTTATCCTGAAGAGCGTGAAGTTGAGATCTTTGAACTCCAGCACCGATCCCTCTCTCCATACTCCGCCTCTTCGGAGTGGGAGCACTTTCTGTTTACACCCACTCCGTACGATCCTCTCTCCCCGTCCCGTATCGCGGGTGACCGTCCGCGCGGGTGCCGCTTCTTCGAAGACGTCCAACCTCCCCCCGGTTGGGCGTGGAAGAGCAAAAAGTGGGAGCTGGACTTGGACTGTCGGGAATGGGTTGTCGACCGCATGATAACCGGGGTTGGGTTTGAAGTCCCTGGCAGCTCCGTTGATGGCAGCGGGACCAGCGAGGAAGTGGGAGGTTGGGTCTGGGACCTTCCTCCCGACTCTCAATCCCAGGAAGAAGCGGGCAGACCTGCCGGGCGTGGCTGGGAAGAGGCCACGGTCAGCTCCCATGGTATGGGAGAGTGGCGCAGAAGGCGCTGGGTGCGTATCGTGCAGAGAGTGAGCGTACCGACTGCTGAGAACGACAAGGATGTCGACACGGATCGAGATTGATCATGGCATTGAATTCTTCCGTGTAACATTAGCGTGATACCTGCAGTACTTGATGGCATGTTCTAATGGTAATGGTAATTAGTGATAGCAGATTACAAAATTACAAGTTTCTCCGTATTATTCCCTTCTCATAATCGATCTGTAGTTGATTGTGTTACTGGAATTAAGACTGCGTTTCAGCAGCTCGAGGACGAGTCCTGCTTAAAAAAGGCACATATAGTAACCCTCACTCGCCGGGCTTCCGAGTATAGCCTTGGAGGAACACCAACACCCTATTCCCTATCAAATTCAAAGGCCAAAAGCCCAGGAACGATCCATCGTTGCTATCAGCATTCTTCTCATCAACTTAGTAGACAGTACTTCACTATGCAGATGCAGACGCAGTCCCATTTCCAACCTGTCCGCTTGTCGCGTGCCTGCCTCCCGCCCGCTCTCCCCTGCGGCCTGCCTGCCTGGGGCACCCGGCACCTGGCACCTGGCACCTGGCACCTGCACCGTCCCGCTTCAAACTCGGGTTGAAGGCCGCGCCGATCTCCAGCGCCCCAAAACAAACAAACTCAGCTTAGCCTGGAGATCATGCCATCTGACAGCGGGCCGGATGCACGCCACACGGTACGGAGCACTCGGATCCTCCCGTCTGGATGGACGGAATCTTAATTACTGTTACTAGTACTGTAGATGGTTAGGGAAGGTGATGGTGAAACGGCCATGGTTAGAAAGGACCGACCCCATTAGACTAGAAGTCTAGATAAAAGGGAAAGGAGGGTTAGAGTTGAGATAAAATAAGATTGAAGCATAGCTTTCCTTTTTTCGTTTACTTACAGTCTTAGCTGCTTGATACATGTCTAATGATGTGTGCGGTTATTTTGGGTAGATTGTCAGTCATCGATGGGGTTAGGTATGTACCTAGGTAGTTAGATACAGAGAGAATTCTACATTATTACTGTGCAGTACAGTGCAAGAACTGTGTGTGAACATGATCTGGGCGCCCACCAGCGGCGGGTTTTGGTGCGAAATCTGAAGCCTACGGTAATTTACAAAATGATGTGACAGAAACTGTGAAAAGTCTGATATTGTATTATTCACTACACCTCCCTGGGGCATAGCAGCAGCCCAAAAGTAAAGAGAAGAAAAAAAAGGCCGCCTACATACAATCTTGATCTGAAAAAAAGATTTAATCATGGAACAAATAAGGAGTAGTCAGAGACGAAAACCATGTCCCCAAACCTCACAATGCGCAATGGGTGCCATCGCACCAGGCGTCGCCGCATCAGCATCCGCCACAGCATCATCTGCCTAAAGCAGTACTGCAGCAAAAACAAGAAGCACAACAAAGGCAGCTCGGGCCTCATTGCTACCCTTCTCTCCCAGGCCCCGGGGGCTGGCGGCGGCATTAGTGGTTGTCGTTGAGGTTGAGCTCGGGCGATGAGCCGAGGAGGAAGAAGGGATGAACGGAGCAGGGGTCGGGAAGACCGAGATGGTGACGATCGCCCATGACTCGGGGGACGAGTGCGGCCCGTCAAAGTCTGAAGAGGGGACGATGGTGCCGGTCTCGGGCGGGGAGATGGCCGTCGTGTCTTTGTCTTTTGGATGGACGCCCGTCGGTTCGAGCGCTTCTTCGGTCTCTGTGAACAGGACGATGGTCTTCCAGATTGTGGTGAGTCGTGGGGTATGCCCGTCTTCTGCTTCTTCTGTGGTGACGATGGTATGAGCGCTTGTGGTCTCTGGATTCGGGTTCACATGTGGAGGAGTGGTGGTAGTGACCTTGCCGCTGGTGACGGTGGTAGTATTGGTAGAATTCGAAGACGAGACGCCTGACTCTGGGTTGCTGCCGTCTGTCTTCGATCTTCCTGTTGGCACAGAACTACCAGCATGAGATGTCACAGATGTGCTAATTGTGGTCGTCATCTCCGACGGCATGGGGAAAACCTCGCACGCGTCGGTGCTGCTGTGGAAGACAGTGCTGTCTGGCAGAGAAGTTTCCACTGTAATGGATGAATTTGCAGCCTTCAGAGCAGTCATGGCGCTCTCAGGAACTTCAGACCAGGCCCCGTCTAAGGTGTATCCAGTTCCATTGAACGCGCAAACTGCATCACCGGCATTCTCTGAGGTTTGATAACCTTAGAGAATCACAACAAGCATTAGCAACTCTACCACATTTAGGCAAGACATGGGATAAATATTGATGCTGAAGATGCTTACAGAGGGCAGCTTCCTCAAAACCGTCAGGCAGTATATGGGCGAGCCTTAATTTCTCTGATCAGTGTCTTATTCCTCTTTTTTGAAGGATAAGTGACTACCTACACCAGGTTGCAAGAGTGGATCTCAGCAACATCTGTGGACACACAGTTGATAAGAATGGGCGTGGTGAGAGATTCACCATTGCAGTATGTTCCTCCAGACTGTGGGCACATGAGACTGTTGGTAGGCTCATTGCTAGAGAGGGTTTATCAGCATAGTTTCATGGAGTATTTTTCTGTTGACAGGAGACTGTCAACTTACTAGCCAGTCTGGGCCGTGACGACGCGGGTCAGCACCGTGAGGCAGGCCACAGCGTGAGCTGTGTACTGCATTTTGACAAGGCTGATTGGTTGTAAAGTGATACCTGTCACGACAAGTTCGTAACAAGCAGATGACAGGGTGTGTACTTCAAGAGGGTGGTTTTGAGGGTGTCAGGTTGTGAATGCTTACGGTGAGCGACAAGGTGGGAAGAGAGGAGATAAAAGAAAACAACATGACTCTGATGAGGACCCAAGTCCAACGCGTTTCTGGCTCGTGTTTTGTTGACAGTCAATGAACGGGCGGCCGCCTGGTTTCGTAGGATGGTATTTTCCTCTGGCTGGCTGTGAATGGGTTCATGGAACCTCTCCTTTTCTCACGGAGCTCTCCTGAAGATCTGAATTCACCTGATCCATGTCCATCTGGAGACTCACGAAAGCAGCCAGAAGCCTTTGTATCCATCTACCTGACAGTATTAGCTCATTGTATCTCCTATATCAAGTTTTCAGGTCAGATTCCGGTCAGGAGATAACTTGGTTGAAGCTGGAGACGGGGAACATCGTCCTACTCTGTGCGTACCAAGTGACATTGACAACAGCCGCCCTTACAGCATCTTTAAAGTTCGACGTCATACCTCCTCTTAAGCTTTTGGCTAAGACTGTCTTATACGTCTGCGCGCCGAAGTGAAGCCTGGTGTGACAGAAAGGGCACACATATAAAAAAGTTGAAGATGCATCAACCTCGCATTTAAATCAAGCAGCAAAAATAAAAAAAATCGTTCGAAACAAGGGAATCCAAATGCAAAACATTTTATTAGAGGATCCCAAAGTCGAAGATGAAAGCACTTTTCCCTGTCCCATATACAACGCCGATTCGCCCGTTTTATGTAACGAATATCGGGATATATCATTCCTGACTGCCAGCGGCCCGTCTCTCCTTCCATATCCGAATTCTCCTCCGCAGATCACCCTCGCTCTGCTGAAAAGGGTTCAACTTCCTGTCCCGGAACATAGCCCCGTAATCGTCGCCGTACTTATTGACCAATCTCTCTATCCATTCCTGCTCGCGCTTGCTCTGCTGTCGCGGCCGCCTCTTCTTTACCGCCTCCTCTTCCTCCGCTGCCTGCAATTCCAGCTGCCGCACTATATCCGAGCCGGGGTTGTTCTGATGTGGTTTTGAATCTCCCTCGGGGTCCGGTATGTCATCCACCGGATCCCCAAGCGGGTTGTTTTTCCGCCGTTTGCGTCCCGCGATCTCAATCTCCTCGTCCTCGTCGCGAAGGACGCGCAGGATCTTGCCTGTCTCCGGATCGCGCTCGACACGAGCCTCACCGACCGTGAGATTTGCGGCAGCGGCATTTGCGCTGCTGTTTATATGCAAAGGATCACTGGGTAGTTGCTGTGCGGAGGCATTTGGGCCCTTGGGCTTTTCAACACCGCCTGTAGGCGCATTCAGACGGGCGGCGAGACCAAGACGGCGGTAATTTTGTGTAAGGGTCAATTTAGTGTCCCTGTATTGGAGAAAATTAGTCTTGTGATGTGTGCGATAATTGGAGAGAAATTCTTGTCCCCTACCAATTCGCGGCAATGATCGCATTGCCTAGCACATTGATTTTTTTGTTGCCATTTTTCAGCGTCTTGCGCTTGCGCTTGGTCAGGACCTTTGGCACCTTGGCCTTGTTTTTTTTCTTCTGTAACTGCCTACCCATCCTGGCACCTTCGACACGGAGCAGTGCGCTCTGCTGTATGGAATACACGGTACGGACCTGAGGCGACGAAAATATCAATCTCTTATCGATTTCTCAGAGGGACTCGGGATGTTTGCATCTGGTCTTGGCGTGTTTGGCTGCTGCCCGCGCCCCGACGCAGGGGCGCCGATGGTCGGCGGACCGCGGAGCACGGACGGGAGCACGATATCCGTACGGACGTTATCAGATGCAAGAGGCGAGCATCGAGCATCGTCTCGCCGGCGCTCAAGGGCTCATCTGAAAGAGAGCGACGGTTACAGTTGCAATGGCTGTGAGAACACTCTTTGCGCGACGCAAGCCATTGCTTGCTCTGGCCATTGGGTTCTTGGCCTTCTCGGTGCTTGCCGCTGCTGATATACCGAGCTCCAAGAGCCACGGCGACACTCCAGTTGGCAATCTCACCGTGCCACAGATTGAGGAGCAGCTGCAGGTACGCATGGCTGCATGTCTTCGAGACTTCCACCCGAGGGCTATCTATTGCAAGTAGCGCTAATTCACCTTAGCAATGTTCTCTTGTTCAATCGCTCAACGAGCACAAGCGCGCAACGGCCCCGCAGACCACCAGTTTGACGTCCCGGATATTTTCGATCCTCTTCCCAGGTAGCCCCGCGGTGAATTCTATTCTGGCAACTATCTATATCTCTGGACCGCCTAGTATGTTTTATGTCTCCCAATCTCCGCTGTCCCATCGCAGCCGTCTTGTATAGGCTTATTGACTTGGCCTAGATTTCCTTCTTGCGCTATGCCCAACCAATATCGATCCCTCGTCCCTGTCTGTGATGGTAGCCTTCGCAGTTGGCGGACTTCTGGGTGACACCTTCTTCCATCTGCTTCCCGAGATTTTCCTGGGGGAGGATTCCCCCGAGAACGTGCGATTCGTGCTCGTCGAGCCTAACAAGAATCTCCTCCTTGGCCTGGCCATTATGGTCGGCTTCTTTACCTTTGTGGCCATGGACAAGGCCCTTCGGATAGCTACCGGAGGGGACGGAGGACATGATCACAGCCACGGCCATGCCCACACTGAGAAGGGAGAGGATAGTGCTGTGACCACGAGCTCCAAGAAGGACGAGAACGGAGGCGAGTTGAAGCAGCGCAAGTCCAAGTCCGGCTCCGCGTCCTCTGAGTCTAAGACCCACAATGAGAAAGAAGTCAATCAGAGCGTGAAGCTAGGCGGATACCTCAATTTGATTGCGGACTTCACCCACAACATCACTGACGGGCTGGCTCTTTCGTCCTCCTTCTACGCCTCTCCCACTATCGGTGCCACGACCACCGTGGCGGTTTTTTTCCATGAGATTCCACATGAAGTTGGTGACTTTGCCCTTCTTGTCCAATCGGGATTCTCGAAACGGAAGGCCATGGGCGCGCAGTTCGTCACCGCTGTGGGCGCCTTCCTCGGAACACTCATTGGCATCGCAGTGCAGGAATTCGGCGGAGGAGATGCGTCAGAGACGTTGGACACCTCCTCTCCCGGCTTGCTGGGAACCAGCCTGACTTGGGGAGATTTGCTTCTTCCATTCACCGCTGGAACTTTCCTCTACGTCGGTACCGTGTCCGTGATCCCGGAACTGTTGCAGACCGGGAAAGATAAGAGTGCAGAGAGTAAGAAGACGATCACTCAGTTCTTGGCCATGGCTGTTGGTGCCGGGATCATGCTGGGGTAAGAGTCTTATCCTTCTTGTTGTTGCTGACATTGCTAACATTGCGAATATAGCATCTCCTGGTCGTGAGTTGAATATATATCGGAACCCTATAATCTTGGTAGCATCGGCACCATACTCCTAGGAAATGGATGCCAGAAAGACAATATATAATAGAAGCTCATGGCAGATTCGCCATACACCTATATTATGTCAATTGAAAGCCAAGGAGAAAAGAAAAGAGCAGATCTCCACACAGAGGAGTATCCAAACAGTTGATCTCTTAGTCTCGTTGATGTAAATCACGTAAGCCGTGACCTTTGGTTTTGCTTATTGGCAAGGTTCTATATCCTCTAACAAGGTAGGTGTGCAGCTATGAAAGGCATATAAGGATAGACAAAATATCGCTCGATGCAACCCGCTCGTCCATATATCATGTATCATGAAATTGAAATTTAAATTCCATATCTATAAAAAAAATCCTCTATTGCCTTCTCCTTCCCTCTCTTTCTGGCCTCAAGAGGAAGGGTGGCTCATCATTTCCACCTAAACCGTTCAATACAACATTGGCGACAAGGGAGGAAAGGCTCCTCCTCCTCTATTCTCTGATCCAGTCGAACAGCCTGTACGCCAATGCTTTGGACGGGTACTTGACCAACCGGTAGAACACCTCGCCGATGGTTATAACAGAGACGAAGCAGACAACGGGACAGGTCACGACTGAACCTTCTGGCGGCCATTGTTTCTGGATGTTCAGGTGCAGGAAGAGCTTGATGCCCGCGATGTAGATGATGATGCTTTGGACTAGGAACCAGCCTATAAATAGCAAAAATTGCAAATGTCTAGCGGGGGCACCGATGGACGGGTTTGTTCAGAGGGCGATAACTTACTCAGTGATCTAGTCCCGAGGTATATCAGGATAGAATTCCGAAGCAGCCGCTGCAGAAAGTCGAACGTCTCGACCGCAGAGAAGAGGGAAACGAGGATGAGGTAGATATCGTCTCTAGCCTGAGGCTGGGAGGGATCATACCGGTTGTTCAAGCCTCCGGTATAGTATAGACCAGCGTGCGCGATGATCTCCGCATCGGCCTTTTGCGGCTTCCAGCCGGTCCAGATGTACTGCATGATCAGGCCGGCTGCGGCGAGGAGCAGGTACGGTATCCACGAAGGCAAATATATAGTAACTTGGACCTCCAGATCGGGATCCCACGCTGGGCTTTCTCCTTGAAGTTCATGTTCATGACCATGTCGGCGATGATGAGGCCCGTGACGGAGTACCAGGCCCACGACTGCACCCACCAGGCGGTGATGATGAAGAGGATGGACCCCTTGACGCGCCACGAGTTCCGCGTGTACGGGACGATGAGCATCGCCATGTAGACCGTGTAGCTCTGCATATAGATCACGGTCACGATCCACAGCAGCTGCGACGGGAAGGCGCTGCTCCCCCCGGACGTGGCAAAGTCGTGCGTGATCCAGAACATGTTGAAGACGGAGTTGAAGTAGATGAGGGTGCTGGACATCTCGTAGGGCGTGCTGAAGGAGTGGTTGCCCGTGAGGGACTTGAAGAAATCGACAAGGTATCTAGACCATGCTGCCTACATCCTCACGACACGACAGTTCACCGATAATTGGGAGTACGGCTAGATCATGTCAAGGTTTTGGAAAAAGTTGAACCCCAATTCGTCATATTGCCCTGCTATGTTATCGTTATCAGTCTGATCTCGTTGGTCCTCAGCACCGTGGCTTGAGGAAGTGCCACGGAGTGCTTCCAATGTTTCCATACGCGATTCCCCAGAATAAACCACGTATCTATGGCTTCCGAGAGGTCCGCTCAGCTATACTCTCGCTTGGGCATCACTCCATCCCTGCGGCTGTTATCATCAAGAGGTTAGACACCAAGCATTTCTAACAGGATTTCGGAAAGAGGCTTGCTTCTAATCTTGGTAGAGCCCTTGGCGGCTTTTGTGAGTGTTGTATCATTCCCAGTTCACCATCAGAAACAGAAGCTGCTAGCTTCATATGCACCTTCATATGCATAATTAGCTCTAGCGAACGAGTTGCGGAGGCCGCTATGGAACAAATCCTATCAGGAATTGCCTTAAAAGGCTTCTCCTAGATCATGACAGTACGCATTAGTTGTATTGATCGAGTCCGTGAGATCTAGGCCGTGAGCTAATGTGTATGGCGCGATGTCATACCAGAAGAATTGTTGGACTAAGATAACAGACATCATTCTTAGAAACCAGGGCATCTTTCAAGCAGAGTCGATCTCTGGGATGCCACTTGTTCGTTTGCACTTGAAGTGGTCAGAATTCCTCACGCCTTGGCATCTGCTGGACTGTAAGTGGTCTGCTGTCATATCGATGCTTGTTCCAATTGTTTGAATATGGGTAGGCCTTATATTGGAGCTGAAGTTTACTGATAATTTGTGATACCCGCATGAAGATTCCCTTTGCATACCCCTCGTTTTTCTTTCTTATTCCTTTGTAAGGGTAGTCATTTGTTCCCTGCCCTGTTCTCAAGATGGATTGTGTTATACCTTGTGGGCTGTTTCCATTGCTACTCATCTTTGGAAACTATGTCAACACGACTACGTCAAAAGTGGTTGGAACAAACAATACCGATTGCTCGTGTGGCTATTACGATGCGTCTACCAAAAACCTTTTTACTGATTCCATTATTGTATATTTCAACGAGACGACATCGTTGAATTTCACTGGCTTTGAAGGACAGACGTACAAGAACCCGTACCAGAAGGGTGGAACAACCAATACCGTCAAGGGGCAGATCTAGCTCATCTTCAAATATTAAACGATTCGTCCTCGCCAGAATTCCCGCAATCATTGGCAATCAACATTTCGACGCCAACCCCCGATCGTCTTGTTATGGGCGGGTCCATACAGACATTAAGACACGATATACATTATGGATCATTCAGAACTTTCCTGAAATCACCCCGTCAATGGACTGGTGGGAGTGCTCTGTCAACGGAGCTCTTCTTCAACGAGACTCAGACATTTAGTCTCAATTTGTTGAGCACGGAGGATCCGTCCACCGCGCGAATCACGGTGCTGACGAACCGCGAATTTCCCGATTCTATATACGGAGTCAATTATACCACCCTGACTGACAACACTACATCACCCTAAGACTTCACCGAATATCGTGTGGATTGGACCAAGGATTATATTCACTATTTCCTTGGTGACAAGATCTGCCGCTCCGTCTCAAGGAAAGAGAACAGTGGATTGCCTAGCACACCAGCTCCTCTACATATCAAGCACTGGTCGACGGGAGATTTCTTCTCCATGCAAGGACCACCATGGGCGGAGAATACTGCAAACGTCGGTTGGATAAGACTATTCTTCAACACGACCTCGATGAGCCAGTACAGCCGCAAGATATTCGACTCCACGTGTCGGGTGTCGGATGCTTGTTCTGTCGACGACAGGCAACTCCGCGGGTATTCATCCTACTTTTCAAATGCAACAGTCAAATGAAAACAGCAGCCGCCTCCTAGAGGCCAACGAATTCCTCCACTTGTCATTTCAATAGTATCCGGCTGCCTGAGTTTTCTTCTGTTGCTCAATGCATTCCTGAGAAGATCGCCGTGGAAGTGGTTAATGCCAGCCAAGAGATATGGCACCCCTTTCTCACGTAGCTTTTTCATAAAGAGCACAAATTCATCGACGGAGCGGATCACTTTCCCACAAATGATGGAAGGTGTTCCTGTGTCGGAAACTGTATCCGGTAACGTGACACCCTTGGGACAGGTTGGACAACCTGCTACCCCATCTGACTGGCTGAACGATAATATATCCGCCTTGAGGAGTGAGAATGCTGGCCGGAAGCTCAATGAACTTCAGATCGAACCAACAGAGCGAGAAGCCGCAGCGAAGAATGCCAAAGGAGTGGAAGCGGCTTCGAAAGAGGAGGTTATGGATGAGAAGGCTGGAGGTCCCAAGACAGCCAGCACCGTTCCCCCATTGTCTCCTGCTAAAAAGCGAGTTGATTACCTGGCTGGTCTCATGGCCCTCAGTTCCCTTGTCACTGCGATCCATTTCGGCCTGACTTTCGTGTCGGCTTCTATAAACCCCGGAGCGTATGTGCATTACAAAAGCGAAGTCTGGGCTCGGAAGACCGTCACGCCTTATCCGCTGAATCTGATCTGGATCGGCCCGTTCCTGATGACATCGAGCCGTTTCCTGGCGGCGAGCTATCTCCGCAATGGTAAGCTGGAACCGATTGCGGAGGAGACCGTCGAACAAACTCCTCGACTAATCATCCCCATCTTCGCCATAGCGATGCTGGAATATTTCTTTATTGATGCGGGGGCGACGAAATGGTTGATGTAATCAATCACATGGTCTACCTGGCCGTTTACCGTCGCCTACAATAGCTTCGGAGACTTCATCAGTGAGATTATCGAATTGATGTATTTGATCCCCAATGCTGCGCCACAGATCACGTTCAACTACTGTACCGGCGTGCTCTGGACCATCCCGGGGCAGCTACAGGGCTCCTGGTTGGTCCTCCTCGGTGTTATCGTGATCCGCGAGATCAAGACGCCGTGGAAGCGGTTCGGATACTACATCTTTGCGTCGTGAACCACTGGTACGCGCTCTCCTGGGGCTCATACTTCTGGCTGGGGCTGATGCTGGCCAACTTGGATCTCACATACAAGTATCGGAAATGGCTGCACGCACGTCCGATTGTCAATTACCCTTTGGTCATCTTCTGCGCCGTCCTCGGACTAGGAGGACTGTCAATGGACCTCGCGGCGCAGTGGACGGAGGTGAACACGCCACGTACGAGTACAACATCCACCCCGATCCAGCAACCGGACGTCCCATCGCCGAGACTCCCGGCGCGGGATACCCGCAGTACTACGTGCCCAAACTGAACGGGCTGGTCTTCTCCCTGGGCTTCCAGGCCATCGTCGAGCTGAGCCCGCTGGTGCAGAAGCTCCTCTCCTTCAAGCTCTTCGTGCTGCTGTTCCTGCACATCTTCACCATCTACCTCGTCCACGGCTTCGTCTTCTGGAGCCTCGGCGCGACGCTGTGCGTCCAGCTGTCCGCGATGGTCCTGCCCTACTGGGCGAACATGCTGGTCGTCGCGGTGTGCTGCTACGCCGTGATCTTCCTGTCTCTGCCCGTCCTGACGCCCGTGGTGGAGACGCTGGGCAAGAACGTGACGGCCGACATCTGGCGCTTCGCGCACGAAAAGCCGCCGGTGCGCAGGCCGACCTTCTATCCGTTCCACAAGGAGCTCATCCTCGGCCGTTCTGACGGGCTTGCGGGAATGAAAAAGGAAAAGAAATCGAAGCGGGAGTCGACATCATCTTCAAGTACTAATGTCTAATAAAGCAGCTCTCTCATTTTATATCAGTTTCTTTAGCTCTCTGTGGACAGAATTCTCAGAGAGAAATACCGTTCAACGATCAAAAGAGGTAATGGCCACTATTTGTAGTGGGATCTGGTATTTTGTCTGGTATTTCTCTGGTTACCAAGAATAGACAATGCACAGTCGGCATATACATATTTCTTCTCATATCTGGAAATCGTTTTTAGTCCAGGCTATACATGAAGAGACGATATCGGACAAGAAAAGAAAATGATCCATAATAGATAAGAACCTACCTGCAGCTGGACACAAACAACCGAAGATTGATATTTCATCATTTATTCACTCTGGAGTCAAATGTACGTATGACTTGTACATGCAGTATGTACTGTACCTAGCACTCGTAGACATGCACGCCTATATACACATAAACTTCCTATGCTAGAAATATTGACCGGTTGCCCCCCCCCCCCCCCCCATCAGACCCCATTCAAAACAAATACGCAGCTATAATAGAGACTTTATAGTATCATATACTGTGCTGCGTTGCCAGTGGAGCGGAGGAACCTTCCAACCGGCGGAGATGGCGCGGGGATCATCTGTACTGCATGGAACCATGTAGGTACTACTGTACGAAGACGAATAATAAAGATGCGGATGCGACATGCATGGATATATGGATGGATGCTCGGTTCGATCTACATACATAGCTAATAACATACATTCCCCGCTTCATCAAACGAAACTTCGAGTTTGTGTTGGGGATGGAATGGTCATGCACCGGACGGGATGGTACGGCAGGCCGTGATTCCTACTATAGGTACGCGCATCAGCCATCAATAATAATGGCTTACTTGATCATAGGGCGCATGCCTATGTATCCGTAAGAGTTAAAGGTACGGAGAAGGTATGTCCTTACCTAGGTAACTAGCTTAGGCTAAATGGCCTGCCCATGCATGCATGAAGTTAGGACTGGGTAGTTATTGGAAGAATGGTCAGACATATCTCGGTCGAAAGGAGGGGGCAGAAGTCTTGAGTCCGGTCCTAAGTTTAACAACATATCTGGCCAAATAGAGAGGTAGAGCGAGAGAGAGAGAGAGAGAGAGAGAGCAGGGGCAGTAAGTGGCGCTGTGCTGTGGCCAACCTGGCCCTGGCCCAGCTTTCTCAGTGATAACCGTCGCAAACGGGGGGAGTGTGCGCTTGCTGGCTTTCAGCCTCGCTCGTAATAGACTCCAGACATATATTGACCTGCATCTATAGTCTAGGGTCCTGTTAGGCTGGCGGGGATTTTGGGGGGGAGAGAGGAGGGGGAGGTTAGCAGTTTCCTTTTTTTGCTTTTGAGTCCGGCCCCCTTGAACAGCTACTCCGCGAAGTTCGTTCGAATTACTGGAGTCCTGGACCGAGTCAATCGATCCCTCCTCCTGTATTCCAACCCATGCTTGTTCTTTAACTTCGTTAGATTGACAATGAAGCTAGCATCGGAGGTTCGCTCCTAAAGTTGCTTACCTTCTCCCAAGGGGTATGACCGCGTGCTCTGTACGGACAAACTTACAGTATGTGCTCAATAACAATAAAGTTCAGACTGACATGTGCAGTCTTGCTCCGCTAGAAACACCAGCGGCGAAGGCAAGGATAAAAGTAGTCCAAAGAATGGACCAGACCAGACCTGGGGGATCCGAGTTGCCGGGTCCAAGAAAGAGGTAAAACACAATACGACCATTGGACCTGGCCCCGTGCGGGTTGTAGGATCCTTGTAGGCTCGTTGGCTGTGCACACAATGGATCTCTCGCAGCCTTGTCAATGACTCAATGGCAATGTCTCTGCTACCCTGATGTCTCAAACAGACTGCGAATGACGACCGCGACTGTTCCCAACATCAGGGGTCGTATCGGGCAGGTTTTGGTGGAAAGACTGCAGGGTCCTCAGTGTATGTATTATTGTCTGAAATCTGTGTGCAGTACCCACTATTCCATCAGTATGGAACCGAAAACAGCGGGTTCTTTTTCGATGCTGACATAACGCTGACAGAGAGCTCTCTAATAGGTCGCGAGAAAGCGAATTGGCGATGAAGCGAGAGGAGGTGCGAGGCGTCCACACCATCGTACATACATGCCAGGCACAGAAAGGCTACGCGCGGTGCTCAGTTTGTCCCCAGAGACGTAGTCAGACCTGCGACTGGCTCGTTCTGTCAGCTGTCGCGCCGCTGGACTCAGTACTACGTACCACATGACTGGACCCTGCGTCATGCATGTCAAAAAACTAAAAGTCTGTTGGCCTCGAGATGTCGGTTGTGTAGGGAGTCCCTGAGCGGCCGCATCACGGAGCAACTAAGGTACGGAGTACGGCATTTGATCTGGATAGATTCCGATAGGAGAGAAAGCCGGAGAAAACCTGATACACAGCAGCACGGACAACTGCGCAAGGTCATTACCGTCAATGTATTCTGACAGGAAGGTAATCAAAACAGGCAAGGACCGATCTTAGTGGACAGTCAGCCTCATGAAGATATTCTGGGGTTGAAAATCCTGCTGCGTCCTGCAGATGGAGAGTCGCGATGGATCATCATGGATGTTCTAGCCTCCTACTGTCCGGGCCATCTGTGAGGATAGAGGCCAGTGGTTTAGACAGAATGCGCATTCAAATGAATAATTAGCGTGCGATGAGCAGGGATTGTCCCATTCATCCGAAACAGGATCGCCAAGGGTCAGCTGAAGGACGGCAACTGTGAACAAAAAGTGGCACTATTTTCAAGGAGGACAGCAGGGAGGAGAGTGACTGCGAAGAGAGATCCAACCAGGATCCTCCTCCTCAACATGAAACTTGTCCGACTTGAGCAGGGGTATTGAGATTGACGTAAGAAACTGCCTGACACTTCGTACGCCGTACACCATCTCGGTTGCGACGGGGTTCTTAGTGCGCCCCTACAGAGAAGCGAAGTATGCGAATCGACGGCGCTCGAGCACTTGCTGCAATCGGACGATTCCGAGCTAAGGATCAACCAGTCGCATGATCCCAGCGGACGAGCGAAGTGGGCGATGTGTGTCACTCGGTGCCGAGTTCCTGTCGCGAAGACTCATCGTCCAACTCCAGATTGTGGAAGTTAAATATCAGCCGGTCTCCGTGTTCTGAAGCGGATCTGGGGTCAAAAAGTCCCACTTGCAACTGCGCAGTCCCCACTGCTGTCTGCGGCCTCTTTCCCGTTGGTCATTGTTTCGTTTCTCGCAGTTATATCCATGTTTGACCTCTAGCCCGGCAGAGGGCTACTCGGAACCTGCTGTCCATCGACGATACGGTTGATTGTTGCTGATACCTGCTTCTGTTTCTGTGTCGGTCCCTGCCTGTGTCAAGTGCCCTTTCCCATCCATTTCAATCTCATCCCATCTTAGTGCATCTGGTGGGGATTCTGTTGACAGGCCGCATGGCCGCGTGGTGAGGGCGCTGCGCCTTGCTGACGGCTTGGCCGCAGCAGCGGTGCCTGCGACCAGCGGGCCTGAACCCCTATCTTGTTCGTATCTGGAGATTCTCCGGCTTTGTACCGCCTTTTTTACGCCGTTAGAGCTTCCTTTGGGACTGGGGTCTGATGCTGACTGGCTCCGCAGATAGCGCCGGTGGAGCGTCAACCGCACCTTGTGCTTTCAGGAACCCCTGAAGGACTGCTGCGTCTGTCAGAGATCCAACGGTCAGCTAGGGCTGGGTCTCGAGTACCCATACAAGCTCGTCCTGGTCAATTGGGATTCCTTTGCAGTAAGTAACAGTAAGGCATCCGAGCAAAGGAGGATCCCTGCTCTGGTGGACCGTGGAGCTAGGGCTCAGGGCCTGCGGGGTCACATGGGGCGGCGACGGTCCGGGGAGTCCGGGGTACGGTACGGTACCATACCCGTCACGGCGCACCGGGCCCGTGCGAGCGCTGCTCCATGACGCCATGAGGGTGCCGTCACGTCTTGTCCCGGACTGACAGAGCACGGTCAGACAAGCAAAACATATGGACTGCTGACCGGGATAAATAAAGCACAGGATGACCCGGATGGCCGTGTCTCCGTCCTGCTCGTCCGTCTCCTCGTCCTCGGTCTACCCGTCCTCGCTCAGCTCCGTCTCAGCTCCGCCGCTCTGTAAGTCTTCTCCAGACCCTCCGCCCAGCGGGTCCTCGGACAGAAGTCCTCCATCAATCCCCAGCTTTTGTCTCATCCTGACCTCTTTCGTCACTGGTGGGCGAGCGTGGTCTCTGTATGCCCCTGCACCGCTTTCTGCCCGACGTTTCACAGACCCCAACCTCATATCCTCTCCTCTCCTCCTACCGGCATTCCTGTTGATCGCTTCCGCCACTGCTAGCAAACCTCGCATCTTCACAACGGCGACAGGTCCACCGCTCCTTGGATCTCCAAGTGCGCGCCAGAGACCACCTGGAGGGCCTGATCAAAAAGCACGGCCGCCCGACCGTCGTCTACTCGACCTCCTCCTTGCGTGGCCTCACATCGACGTCGCCTACGGCCAGTCCTCCGTCTCTCACTCCGCCGCCCTCTCCTCCTGCTTCTGCCGTTGAGGCCGCCGCAGACGCGCTCGAGACGTTCTCGATCACTTCTACCGGCACACGCCCCATCCCTATACCAAGACCACCTTCGACCCGCAACTTCGACGACCTTCCCATCACGCCTCTTACTGGACGCTTCGACAAGGGCCATTTCTTCCTTCACGTTGAACGCTCTCCTCTCCCCAGCAAGAACACCAGACCGCTCCAGAAGAAGCGCAGCCGGGGCTCTCGACTCTCGTCGCGTCCCAAATCCGAGAGCAGGATGCATAGTGACGGCTCCACACAGCTGTACTCTCCTTCTCTATCTCCCGCCATGCCGCAGCCCGGCCGCCCTGTCTCTCCACAGAATTCGCCCAAATCGGCGCCGTCATTTCACCTGGGGAACCTGCCTAGGTTCCATCCCGCTGTCTACCAGTCCCCCAACCCCTCCCACAACACCTCGCAGCCTCCATCGCCGGTGCAGCAGAGATCCCCAGCGTACCGTATGTCGTCGACCTCGCGGGATGCGTTACGACAATACCGGGAGTTTGTGACGAGCGCTGCCTTTCCTCGCAATGGCTCAGTCTCCTCGACGAGACCATCCGCCCCGCGGCTGGACCCGTTGGGCAGCCCGGGGCCGGTGACTCCGTTGACGTTGGAGGAGGAAGACGGGTATCTGACTGCGGGCGCAGTCAACGCGTCCGGAGACAACCAGGCCTCTGGACCGCCACCAGAGCTGGTCGAGGAGCTGATCCAGAGGGAGAACGAGCGGATCCTGTCGCAGAAAAACAGAAGGGATTCCAAAGGAAGATGAACCCATCCGTCTGCCAGACTCGATACCGCATAAATTATGTTTGGCATGGCCGGACGTGCAGCTATCGAAGTTTCTGGTGTCGAGCATCTGCAGACGCGAATTTGACGTCTAGTTCGCTTGTTGGATCACTTTCCAGTTGATGACTACCATGTCGCCTGCCTGGCTGCACGTGTGATGCGGCATTGTTATTATGCACTACGACTCTGCTTGAGTCAGTGTTGTTTCACCTTGACTTGATGACTACTTTTTTTAAGCGGAGTGCCCTGTGTTTTCTTAGGCCACTCCTTGTAACGCAGCGTTCTGTTTCTGTTGTCCATCATTTGCAGTGGTTACCGGTGCTTGTATCCTGCAGTGGTTGTTTCCTACGTGTGATGTCTACATCTATACCCCCTGAAGTCTTTGGAGACATGTCGTTCTCCGGTTGCGTTTTAGTACTGGAGCAGGATATTATGGATCCGGCTCTGATGATGCTGCTCGGGATAGAAGTTCCCCGGTAGCTGGTGGTCATGGTACAAAATTCCTGAAACTGATCTGGCACTGGTGCAGTGGGCGGTTAAAACACGGCGGTTAGTTGAACATGATCTCATCTCTTTGGACCATCGGCATGCTGCTACCCGTCATGAAATGGCTCTTCCATATTCATCTTCAGTATATCCCACCAGATAAGACGGGGAAACCCCTGATATATTCCAACTGCCTAGGTAGGTACTTTACATATACATACCTAGGTACCCACCCTCGATGCGCCGGGACAGCTACATTTCGAGAAGGCCAGTGAAGTCATAGATGACGCTGGCTATAGTCCAGACTTGCCACAGCGCAGAGTTAGCTGCGGACCTCGTTGAGCGGGACGCGCCGCGCGGGCAGGTCCGTGTCCAGACGGCGGACGGCCCTCGTCCCGCTGGCAGCGGAGATGGGAAGAAGACCGCGTTCTTCTATTACGCAAATATCACTGTATATCTATGCATGAAGAATACATATTAATGCGTTATATAAAACATGTTCCAACCCGTACATAATAGAAGTTATCTAGTACCTTGGTAACTCGCTGCTCTCCGGCGGATGCGTCCTCCGAGAGTCGGGGGAGAACAGATGGCCGAGTTGGAGTCGGACGCAGCATTAACCAGATTTTTTTTTCATCTATCCCTCCACTCGTCCTCTCTGGTCTCTGCTACCCTTGCATTTCCTTCTTCTTTATTGCCCAATCAATTGGTCTCTCTATTATCCTTCTTCCCATTCTCTTTCACCCGACATTGGCTTTTGCGCGGCGGGACACCGAGCGGAGAGAGTCTCCGGAGTTGAGCTCAAGTTCCCCGGACCTCCGACCCTCCTCACCGCGTGCCCGGAAGATTTAAAAAGAGAAAAAACGGGCAACCCTCTACTTGCCTCCTGCGAAACACCTGGTACGGAGGAAACCAGAGAGCGAACGCTTCGGATCCAGCAGGTATCGGGAGAAGTGGTGCAGGCAGGAAGAGGAAGTGAACTTCCACCCCTCCCAATCCCCGCCGGCCGGCCGAGTCCGGGAGCCGTGACGATGTCGACGGCACCGACCACCACGATGGCTGCTGCGCAACAGCAGCCCTCGATGCGCGAGGGCGGTACGTCTACGGCGAAGGGCGCGAAGCGTGATTACAAGGGTTTCGTGGCCGGCGTCTTTTCAGGGATTGCGAAGTTGAGTGGTAAGTACCTACCTACATCACGCTGAAGGCCGCTGTTCCTGCTAGGGCCTTGATTATATATATAAAGATAGGATTACAATTGCTAACTTCTGTCCTTGCTCCTGATAGTTGGACATCCGTACGCCTCTCCGTCTTGCGTATCCTTCGTTTCCTACCCTTTGTTGCCGTCGTACCATAGTATAGAAGAACCGGTTGATTGACCCGCACAGATTCGACACAGTCAAGGTCCGCCTGCAAACGACCAAGGATGCACATTTTAAGGGCCCCCTCGATTGCGTGTTGAAGACAGTACGGAAGGAGGGTGTCAGTGGGTTGTACAAGGGTGCGACACCGCCGCTGGTGGGATGGATGGTGATGGACTCTGTGTGAGTGGCTCTCCGCCTCGTCTTCTCCTTAATCCCAATTGCTGTGGAGATGTTTTGGAACTGCTGTGAGGATCTCTGACTGGTAATGACAGCATGCTTGGTTCCCTCACGCTCTACCGACGGCTGCTTCTTGAGCACATCTTCTCGAAACCCCAAGTCCGCGCCGCAATCCCATTCAGCGGCGGCCAGAAAGACCTGAACACACTGCCTCCCCTCGGACATGGCATTGCCGGGGTCATGGCCGGCTCGACGGTCAGCTTCATCGCAGCGCCCGTCGAGCACCTCAAGGCACGGCTGCAGGTCCAGTATGCGGCCGAGAAGAGCAAGCGGATGTACAGCGGGCCGATCGATTGCTGCAAGAAAATTGTAAGCGGACCAGATGTCCTATTCCAATCCTAGCATGTCCCCAGATAATAATACTGGAATATGCTGGCTGACGGGCTCTATTGTGAAAAAGCTTCGCACGCACGGCATTCCCGGCCTCTACCACGGACTGTGTGCAACGCTGCTCTTCCGCTCCTTCTTCTTCTTCTGGTGGGGCTCATACGACATCCTGACACGCCTGATGAAGGAGAAGACCAACATGTCGACGCCCGCCATCAACTTCTGGGCCGGGGGCATCTCGGCGCAGATCTTCTGGATCACGTCGTACCCGTCCGACGTGGTCAAGCAGCGCATCATGACGGATCCGCTGGGCGGCGCCCTGGGCGACGGCGAGAGGAAGTTCCGCCGGTGGAAGGACGCTGCTGTGGCCGTGTGGCGCGAGCGTGGATGGAGAGGATACTGGCGCGGGTTTCTGCCGTGCTTTTTGAGGGCGTTTCCGGCGAACGCGATGGCGTTGGTGGCGTTCGAAGGTGTGATGCGATCGTTGCCATAGGCCACGAGAGACGGTCATATTAGAGCTGTATCTATAGATGAAAATGCGCATGTACTGTACATAGAGATATGATATGATGGTCTGAATACTAATGATTTTGCATACGGAGTTCGCCGCTCAAGCGAAGGTGTACTGTACCACATAGATGCTATTTAATGACGGGGTGTGCTCAGCCCTTCACACAGTCAGATGGGACAAGCGAGGGACGGCAGAATTGCCTAGAATACTCAAAACAAGGGAGTGCCCGGCGAGAAGCTGGCCTGTTGCTTGTATGCGGAGCGCGCCCCGGTGTTGCTGCTGCGCTTGTCTGGCCCCTGCGGCTCCGTCTCCTTTTCCGGCGCTGCTGCGAACGTCAGCCTCGATTTCGGCCTCACGACGTTCCCCATCGGGCCAACAACGAGCGCTCTCGCCCTCGCTCTCCGCTACTCTCCTGGTCTCTGCTTTTGTTTCCTTCTGGATATTCTTCCCCTTTCTCCTTTGGGCCCCTCCATACCCCGCTATGTCCTCCCCACTGCTCGTTCAGTCTCGATTTGCCAGGTAACGAGTCGCTCGATCTATCTACATCTCTTCTCTTCCTCGAACCTCTCAGATCGACAAGACCGTTTGACTTGAGCGGCCACCATGGCCGTTGCACGATCTATGCGACGGACGAGTCCCGTCACGATCCTCCTCGCCGCTCTTCTCTCCTTCGGTTTCCTCTTCTTCCTGCTGTCGCCGTCCTCCTCGCCCTCCTTGTCGTTCCAAAGGCACCAGGATGCCGCTGAGAACAAGCCGTTCTTCAAGCAGCAATTTCGCCGCAATGGACAGAATGCGCCTCCAGCAGTTAACATCTACAGATTGAACAACATGTCCGCGACGGCAGACCCGGCCGCCAACGGTGAACGCGTGCTGATCCTGACGCCCATGGCACGCTTCTACCAGGAGTACTGGGACAACCTGGTCAAGCTGACCTATCCGCACGAGCTCATCTCGCTGGGATTCATCCTCCCCAAGAACAAGGAGGGCAATGCCGCCACCGCCGCCCTGCAGGCCGCCGTTGCAAAAACCCAGTCCGGCCCCGTTGACACCCGGTTCGCGAGCGTCACCATTCTCCGGCAGGATTTCGACCCTCCCATCGTCTCCCAGGACGAGAAAGAGCGGCACAAGATGGAGAACCAGAAGGTCCGCCGCGAGGCGATGGCCCGCGCCCGCAATTCCTTGCTCTTCACGACCCTCGGTCCCTCGACCTCCTGGGTGCTCTGGCTCGACGCGGATATCGTCGAGACGCCGCCCACCCTGATCGAGGACCTGGCCAGCCACAACCGCGCCGTCATCGTGCCCAACTGCTACCAGCGGTACTACAACGAGCAGACCAAGCAGATGGACGTCCGCCCATACGACTTCAACTCGTGGCAGGACAGCGAGACGGCGCTGCAGATGGCGGCCAAAATGGGTCCCGATGAGATCTTGCTTGAGGGATACGCCGAGATGCCGACGTACCGGTCGCTGATGGCCTACATGGCTGACAAGGAACCGGACCGCGATCCCCGGAAGATCGTCCAGCTCGAGGGTGTCGGCGGGACGGCCCTGCTGGTGAAGGCGGAGGTGCACCGCGACGGCGCGATGTTCCCGGCGTTCCCATTCTACCACCTGGTCGAGACAGAAGGATTTGCCAAGATGGCACGGAGGTTGGGCTATACACTGTTCGGATTGCCGAATTACTTTGTCAGATTCCCCTTCCCTTATTATTCCAGTAATATGGTTTGACGAATGCTAACGTTCTGCGTCAGGTGTATCACTATAACGAGTGATCTGAGCTGACTCGACCTGACAAACCAAACCAAGACTAGATTCCTCTAGAATCTCATCATTTCATCGCATCATCATCACCATTTTCATGCACTATGCATCATGCGCGCTGTGCGCTTGTTCCCCCCCCCCCCCCCCCCTTTTTTTTTTTTTGAGCCCGGGTCCTTTCCCTCTTCTTGACCGGAGACTCTGTTGGGTACTGCGTTTAATATCCGAACCAGGCACCAAACAGTTTTCTTAGCCCATGTAATTCCGGTTTTTTGTGGAGGTTTTTGATTTCCTTTTTCTTATTTCCCCCTAGAGTTCAAACAGATCTCTGTGGTCACGCGAGGCAGCGGGAGGAGGAAATGCCAAAAAGGGGATCCTACGGAGCGGGCCGGGGTGTTGATAGATATCGCGGACTCGGCAAGAAACGTCCTTTCCGGAAACAACCTTCTTCAATTTGCCCATAAAACGAAGAAAGGTAAAAGGTTAACAAAAGGAAGACGTGTAGAGAGAAGGGATCATGGCACGGGGATCATCCGGCCCTGAGATCGGAACGGAGTCGGCCGAGTTGGATGATGAAAGAAAGAGAGAGAGAAATGTCCAGCGAAATTTCAATCTCGATCTAAGCTAGGATAGGACTGCGGGTGTAAAGATGGCATATTCCGTGGATTTTTAGATAGAATAACTTCATTTGTTTTGAGTTGGAATTCGGAGAGCGGGATGTACTACAGGTACTACTGTTCTGTATGTTGTGTTGTGTGTATATTTTATTTTCATTGTTTCCTTCTTGATTGTTGTAATCCGATCCATGGAAAGGAGGAAAGAAGCTTGGTCTGTCCAGCTATCTACTGTACATACCTAGGTCAGGTTGGAGGTAGGTACATGAATTATGTATGGGTAGAAGAATCGACGTGAGTTCATACATAGACAGCTCTGCAGTGCATTCTACAGTACAGTAGTGACGTCACGACTACTATCTATCTATCCATCCATCCCACTCCAGGGAGGGCTGTCTCTACATGTCTTAGGTTACTCCATTTGTATGCCGTACAGTATGCATGCCGTGCCTCAAGAATGTACTGTACAAGCTAAGGTACAGGGCATATCATCACCCACCCACCTGCACCGATCGGCAGACAAGTTACCGAACTCGGCGACTGGCTGCTGAGGTCGGGTCACGGTGCCGAGTCAGATCTGTGGCTGTGCATGAGCCATCCATGATCCATGCCGCCATGCGCATACATCTGCCGAGGTGTGGCTGGTGTGAACCCCTCCCGGCCTCCCCTCCGTCCCTCCCCAATGCTAGGACCCGGAAGCTTGACTGACTGATATCATCACCGCGGGGGGTTTGACTAACTGATCCTGGGAACCCTTACTGTATACCAAGCATCTTTCTGTTTTCTTTGCTGAACAGCTGACCACCTAGTTGCTGGGTATCTGCCTGTTGATTGTTAAGAGCTTGACAGTGGTACCCTGGCGTCGCATGCGTCAAGTGGCATATCGCGGATGCCTATCCGCCGCCCACCGACCTAGCTAGCACTGTATTACCTTGAACACTACTACAGCTTAACGCCATCTGTGTAGAGCCCTTAATACATCTGTGAAGATCATACCATCCCATCCCATATTTCTTGTTGTGAAGCTATCAAATCTGGAAATCTCTAACCGCAACCATGGCGATGCAATACATCAACCACATCAGAGCCAAAACGCGCTTCGCCCGCTCCAGCAGGGCCCAGGAGCCGGTCCTGACCGACGAGGATGAGGCCTTTCTGCAGCGCGTCGTCTCTGGCCCTACGGAGGGTGACTCGAAAGCCAACTCCGGACTGGTGGAGAGGGATGAGCAGATGGCGCAGATTGGCGCAGCGCAAGATATTCCGCTGTCCGTGTCACCTGCTGAAGATGTGTCAGCGGGAGAGAAAGGGAAGGGTAAGGGTGAGGAGAGAGCAAGAGGCAGGAGTCCTGGAGTCGCAGAGAAGGAAAATCGTGGGGGAGCGGTAAGGGTGAAGAAGGCGAGGCCGTGGAGTTGGTTCATACGGAAGAAGCCTGTGGATAGGAAGATGGTAGGTTCGGTCACCTGCGTCGCCTGTTCAACCTAAATTGATAATTCATGACTTGCATAAATAGGATCCAGAAGCAACTGCTGCAAGAGTCTCGGATGTCACTGAAGGATCGAGCATACTCGATGCCGGAGTCGTGAGCGACCACGAAGCGGAACGGGAAGCGCAAGACATGACGGAGGTCCTGGAGCGGCTCAACCTGGCTGCTGCGAATAACAGAGTCTTCTCCTTCAGCGACGAGACGCGGCAACTACTGCGAAAATTCAACCTGGTCCTCAAGGATCTGATTAACGGCGCACCTGCTGCATATCGCGACCTCGAGTCGCTCCTAACCAACGGCCACAAGCAGCTTCAGCAAGCCTACGACGACCTCCCAGGCTTCCTCAAGAAACTCATCGAGCAGCTTCCTGACAAGGTGGCACTGACCCTGGGGCCTGAGCTGCTCGCTGCTGCAGGAGTGAAGGCCGAGGGGAGCGGGGTCAATATGGAAAACGTGGGCAAAGAGGCGACGGCGGCAAGGAAGATGGGCTTCAAGACACCCAGCCTGAAGGAATTGGTCGGCAAGCCCGCTGCCATCGTGGGCATGCTGCGGTCCATCATTGCTTTTCTGAGGGCCAGATTTCCGGCGGTCATGGGCATGAACGTTCTGTGGTCATTGGCATTGTTCAGTAAGTGCCAATTGGCACTCCCGTCCCTATTCTGCACAACATGGCAACCTAGTCTGTGTTCTGCTTGTCAGCGCTGACATGTGTTTGGGCAGTACTTCTCTTCGTCCTGTGGTACTGCCATAAGCGCGGACGTGAGGTCCGCCTGGAAAAGGAGCGACTCGTGACGGAGGACGAAATTGCCAAAATGAACGCAGAATCCACGGAGAGGATCAGGGCCACCGAGACGCTCACCACCACCGCTCCCCCCGGCGCCGCCATCGAGGAGGTCCACGAGGGCGTCCAGGAGGCGCGGGAGGCGCGGCAGGCGGCAGTCGCCGCGGCGGAAGAAGGCAAGAAGGAGGATGACCTTCCTTCCTTGTCGTCTCCACCGGCCCAGGCCAACACTTCATCTCGGCGCAAAACTCCCCGGAAAAAGGCCGACAGGATAGAACCATACCCGGGAACCTAGATCAAGTTTCAATTGTGCCCGACGGTTCGTCCATGTATAAACGTCGGAGGTTCTTTTCGGTCGTTGTCGTACGTAGGATGTTATTATTATTGATACCCTTCCGAATTGAGCGGCATACAGGCCACTTGTCCGTCTGTGATTATTAGTTGGGACCCTAGAGCCATGCGCGCCATGGTTGAGAAGCGTTGGACGGTCCAGAAAAACGGGGCGGACTGGTGACGGTGGAAGCTAATTTCGGGGCACGGACTCCAAACTGGGATTCTGGAAAAGAGTCATGAATCACCATTGCTGCATGGCATTCTGCCCGTACAGATTAGCTGGACGACGCTCAACAGCCGTCGGTTCTTAGCATCGTACTGCGCACGAGACTCCCACGGCCGTGATATCGTGACTCTGCATCGACGAGCGCAAGAGGCACCCATTGACCAATGAGGCGGCGCTAGGGCCTGCATTGCCACCTGACTGGCCTTGGCCCGCCAAGCATCCCTTGATGCAGATCGTGAAGTAAGCGAAAACCCCACAGGTCGCACTAACCGGTGCACGGAAATCACTGCGAACAGTGCGGAGGAGAAGAGAAAAAAAATTTCATGGCGGGGCCTTGGAGAAGCAAAGAACTTGAAAGAAGGTAGGGAAAAGGAAAGAGAAAGCAAAAAAGGACCCATAATCAAGCCAAGAGGCCGGCGCCTCGCCTCGTTGGAATGGAGAAAATGTCAGCATGCAGCCAGTCAGAGTGTGAGAAAGTCGTTCGATTAGAATTTAGCATGGCTACAGGTCTTTTCCTGAGGGAGGCGCGAAGTGGCGTACCCAGACCCGGTCGACCCCTCGACAGCAGGCAATTGCGATGACTTTTCGAAGAACTAGACGTCATCGCGATCCTCCCTTTTCCTGCTAATCACCTTTCACAGAGGCTAGACTGACACCTCACCGGCGGCTTCCCAGCAGTCCAGTGTGGCATCAAGAGCCTAGTGTCGCGGGGCCAGGAAACGATTGGAGAGGGTGGAAGTGAGATCTACAGTACTCCGCGGTTGTCAATCATGACAACTGTTGGTACTGCCTGGTTCTGATGCCACAGCCAATGATGCCAACAGCGTCAATGGGCATGTCTGGTTGTCGATTATCATCACCCAGCACTGGCACACGGACTCGTGCAGGTTGCACGGGGCCCCAGGCGCTCCGGGCACCGCGAGGGGTTGTTTCTACCAGCTCTGGCCTTCTGGTGGGTTGCAACCTGCAAGCACGAGCCTGGCGGGGGCATTTTGACCTGGCACTTTGCCTGTTGTTTGCTAGAGAGGGCCGGAGATAGATCCTTCGGAGAGGCTACCTACGGACTAGAGACGTAAGTAATGAGCAGTGACAAGTAGCTATTCCTACTCGAGTCATGGAGAACTCGACCAAAGCGGGTCAGAAGAGCACTTGACCTCATGTACCTCTGCGTTGTCCGTCACCATGTACATGGTCGATTCGACAGCGTGCCTCGTACCGTAGCAGCAGGTGCTCCAGGACGGAGGGGGCGGGGAGGCAAGGAGAACGAACAGACAGGCTCTGGACGACTCAGCACAGCGGCATCACCATCGTCCCAGGGAGCGGATGAGAGAGCAGACGTCTCGCCTCTGTCCCTGGAACGCTGGCCGCGAAAGCCGTGGTGAGACGGGCGCCGGAAGATGCGGTGAGTGGAGGGCGTCCCGGGCACGGCGAGGCGCCGCGCAAGGCCGGACCCCGCCTCGCCCGCCAGGACGGCCCGGCGCTGCTGCAGCCTCGTCGTCGGATGCTTCCTGGCGCCGAGTCGAAAGGAGCCTCCTCTTCTCCCTCCTCGTCCTCTTTTTTTCCTCTTCAGACAACCTGCACCGCTGCTCGATCCCTCCCCGCGCTGATTCCTTTTTCGGCATTCCACGGAGACTCCCAGACGCCTTGTTGCCCAGATATCGTCGAGAAGGTGTGCCTAATGGCTTTCGTCGAGCTGTAAATTCCTCACTGGGGGGCTTGTCCCCGGCAGGCTCCCCAGTCCGACAGCTCACGAGTGTTGCGATTGTTCTTGACGATATCTGCCCCTCTTTCGACGCTTGCTCGGCACGTCGAAATTGCCCCTGAGTACGATCACAGAAGAAGCACTTCGACGTCCTTGCTGCAAGGACTGGAGGTGTTTTCGTGGTCAAAAAAAGTCTGCATATTGCCCCTCTCACTGGTGTTCCCCACGTCTCCCCGCCGCGTATTCGACTTTGCACCGTAACAGCTTCTCTGATTCATCAGACACACTCGACTCGAACACACAAACTCGAACTCGGACTCTGTTGTGTGAATCGCGCTTCCGGAGTTGCACCCGTCGCATCTGATATCCGCCTGAGAAAAATCTTGACACGACCCCGCAACTCAAAGCATCTTCGCAAAAAAATTCAAAATAACCTGACCAGTTGCGATGCCGCGCACCAATTCCCAGTCTCCAAGGCAGTCGCCTAAGAATGCGGCGAAGAACAGCCGCATACGCAGTTCCACTCCGGAAACACCCCGCGCGTCCAACTCGAACACCTATGTCGACGCAAGTCCGGGTAAGAGTGTGAACCGGACCCCAACCAGATCAAAGGGTGTCACCCTAGGTCATATGAGTGAAAACAGAAAGCGCAAGTCATCAATCTCCTCAGACTCCGGCGTTTCATCTGTCTCTGCCGTTGAGGGGTTCAGCGGTGACGAGGATGAGTCTGAAGATGCTGACGATGAGGAGGACCAGCCAGCAAAAAGTGCCCCGTCTTATGGTAGCAACAAACGCAAGGCCCGTAAGGCGGGGCACAAGACTGGTTCACGACTCGCGGAAAGGAAGAAGATGAAGTTTGCAGATGATCAGGACGATGGCTATGAGGGCCAGCAGAGCAGCTCAGAGGATGACTCAGACGACGGGTATGCTGCAGTTGATGATATCACTGATGCAGACGACGAAGAGCAGATTGTGGAGAAACTGGAAGAACAGATGATTGTAGAGTCTGAGAATGAGCACAGCCTGGATAGCATCCTAGAAGTTTCTGATGCTCCAGATGCGGATGAATGGGGTGGCCTGGGGTCCATTGACGACAATATGCTTTTCTCCACAGCGTCTTTCTTTGATGAAGAGCAACTGTACAGTGCATTAGACACAATTGGAGAGACTGACATGACCAGTGAAGCTGTGGAGACGCCTGCCCCGCGACGTGTCCACTTTGATGAGTCTGACTCGTCGTCTGACAGTGACCAGACCCCTACGGTCAGCACTGACGACGAAATCCCCAGTGATTTCTTGCACCAGGACAGCCTCGATCCTCGACTACGCCGCATGATCGAGAATGATACAGACCCATTCAGCGGTCCAAATCAGCGTTTCGATGATATATTCGGGGACTTTGACTTCGGCCAGACTGGCAACATTTACCATGCGGAGTCGGATGCTATATCTGATGAATCCAGTGGTTACGAGAGTATGTATAGGACTTGCATGCAGTCTCTCATCCTTGCTGACCCCCTCTAGCGGACGACGGTGAAACTACAGACGAGGACCTTCCTCCTCCCGCGACTATTACTCACCCGCGCTCCATCCTTCGTCGGGAGTCCCCTGCCCCGCCGCCCGCTACAGGCGACGGAAACAACAAGCGGCCGCCCCCTCGCCGTCGGGGGCCAATCTTGGGCACTTTCATCGCAGACCCGAACAAACCAGTTGCTCTTGTCGATTGCACTGGCAAGCACCTTGTCATAATTCCCGCCTATGCGTCCTCCCGCCATGACTGGCTCGAGTCAGCTACAAACAGCCTCAACGGCACTGCCAACAACAGTCCTCGTGCCACGACTATGCACGTGATCGACGAAAGCGATACGGATGCTCTTGGCTCCCCGAGCCGCCCTGATCATAGTCCGATGCTGAGCTCCGGGGCCAATCTGATGATGACTGCTCTAGGCAATGATGCCACCCCTGGTGGCCAGGTCATGGGGCCGCCCGAGGCATTCTATCCTTCCCGTGACTTCGCAGTTGACAGCTCCTTCGAGGAGGATGATGACGACGACGGCGAGGCCGCATTGAATGTTGACGATTTCATCGATTTTGGCAACGGATCGTCTGATGAAGAGACGGATAAACCTTTCGACGAGGGCCTAACCTCGCCGATGGTCGCTGGCACTCCCACACCGAACCGTGGTGCTGAATCACACCAGTGGAGCAATGAGGAGCGCTTCTTGAACCATCTAGACAAGGGTATCGTTACGGCATTCCGTCGGAACCACAACCGATACCAAGCATTGCTCCGACTTCCACAGCATCGGGAGTTCATGCCAGCAAACTCTCCATCCAGACCTGCCAGTGTGTTCAGGCATGCCAGACATGCTGACCCCAGAACGCCAACGCGGAAGCGGAAGGCTAGCACCCATGTTGGCGGTGAAACAGTTCGACGGAAACTTATTGACGCTCACAGAAGGAGTCATCTTCCCTTCTGAACACATCCTTGTTCTCCCTCTCTTCCCTCTGTTGGAAGTTCCACACAGAAACAGTTATGAGTTAACGAAGATCCGAAATGGGCACATGGCCTATTTCTTTGATGATTACCTGAAATTTGGGGAAAAGAAAAAAAGAATGCGGTGATGAGCTCTGAATTAAAGTTTAATTTTCGTGAAGCCTGTGTTAGTAACAAAGAGTCTATCCCTCAGGGGTATGTGATCAGTGTCATGATCCCTACATTTGGCTCCGGATGTGGCCTTTAGGACGGATAAAAAAGAGCAGAGATGTGATGAGATGGTGTGACGATTTCTTTTTCTTTCTTCTTTCGGTGCGCTGTTTGCGCCGGATGAAATCTAATAATGAAATGTCGGAGTCATGCTGGGGTGGTTTATGGCGGAAAAGTCTTGTTTGAGGGATGAAGTTTGGAAATGTTCTCTTTTCTCATAGCCATGTCTTCAAGTGTGAATGTTCTCTTGTTGAGTTCTTTTTCATGTGCTTGAAGCGATACCTCGGGGTTCAAGTGTCTGGTGGCTAACTGGTTTTGGCTCAATTTCACCAAGTTCTTTCAACCATGTTCGAGATCTCACCCTTTTCACATCTTCTCTTGTCGCTATTCTGCCAGACTACCAGATCAAAAGCCGGGGTGTTCTATCCATTGTCGAGGGCATGTCTGGGTGGATCGTTGTTTTCAGTGGAAGGGCAGGCTTTGGTCCTCTCGGGTTTGATCAGTGTGCCTGTCCCGCGTTGCCAGCCGGGGCAAGTGGTGACACTGTATGCTAGCTGTGGAGATCGATCTATCCTAGAAGAAGTAGAATAGCGAATTGAATTGAATAAGACAAAGGGATATCTGAATTCACCAGTCTTACAAGCATTCTATCATTGCCTATGCAATGAGCAAGACACGAGTCTTGGGCAGTCACCGCCCGAGACCTGGATGGGAACCCCTCCCCACGCTCCCCACGCTCTGCCCCTCCTGTTCCCACCGCCCCTCCCCCTCTGTCCCTCTGTCCCTCTCTCCACGCAAGTCTCCAGCCAGCAGTCGACGGAACTTCAACTCCGAACCTTGCCACGGATCTGCTTAAATTTTGCTTAGTTATGTATGCTGATCGGTATACCTAATCCGCAGCATGGTCTGACACGCTCGCACGCGCGCGAGAGAGAGGGAGGGAAAGGGCATCGCATCTCTTACCCGTCGACCTAGCCGAACCGGTTGGTTCATGGTGGACGGGAGGATAATCATTTACCCCGGACTGGGGGAGGGAGAGAGGAGATGTGGGAGGGCCACCCCACCACGATAGGTTCAAAACATAAGGTAGTGACTGTGACCGGGGCACCGATACGTACATATATGTCTAAGGATTTAGTACTTGTAGCTTTCTCTTTCTCTTTGACGTGCTTGGTTTGAGATGGGCTGGAATATCTACCTAGTTAGCTAAGCTTTGGGGAGGGTTGCACTTTATACCATACTGGTCGTTCTTTATTTCTTGCAGCTGGTTCCCTGATACCAACCCAGCAATTCTCGATCCAATAACCATCCAATCCATTATTATTTAATATCAGACAATATAACATGACGTCCGAGAACAAATCCCCGTCGGGCGCGTTCCGCCGGTACCTCCCCGACCTCAGCACGCCGCGCTTCACCACCATGTGCCGGCAGAACGCGCGCGAGTACGCGCGCGACTTCCTGACCAAGCACCACCCGCCGTGGCTGTACGAGCTGTACCTGCACTGGAGGGAGCTGTTCCGGGAGCCGTTCCGCGGGGTGACGAGTGATGGTTCGTCTAATCTTTTTTTCTTGATTTCTGTCTTGTTTGATTTTGATGTTGGAGTTTTACAGCATAGTCTCTTACTTATGATTGCGATAGACGATATACTAACTTACTACCTACTCTAGGAAAGATCAGGCCGGGCCTGTTCCAGCTCCAGGACGAGGGAGTACCGATTGAGAAGATTGTGGCAGCAGCAGAAGCCGTGCTATCCAGGTGTTTGCCCGCGCAGCGGGACGCGCTCCTCTACCACATCGACTCGCCCGAATGGCGCACCTGGTCGAACCCGGAGTTCCTCCTGAGCGACAAGGGGCTCCGGCTCGACGACCTGGAGGACAACACCGGGCTGCGGGACGCGATCCTGGGGGTGCTCGAGGCGACGCTCTCGCCGGAGGGGTACCAGAAGGCGCTGAGCGCGATGCGCATCAACCACTTCCTCGGCGAGCTGGTCAAGGCCCCCGGCGTGATGAATGAGTACTCGTACAACTTTGTCATCTTCGGGACGCCGTCGACGGAGCGGCCCTGGGGGTGGTCGTTCTACGGCCACCACCTCTGCCTCAACGTCTTCCTGGTGCAGCGGCAGCTGGTCATCTCGCCGTGGTTCACGGGCGCCGAGCCCAACGAGATCGATGACGGCCCGTACGCGGGCACCCGCGTCCTGCACGTCGAGGAGAAGCTCGGTCTGCAGCTCATGCAGAGCCTGCCGGCCCCGATGCAGCAGAAAGCCCAGATCTACAAGCTGATGCGCGACCCGGCCATGCCCCCGGGGCGATGGAACCGCGACGACCAGCGACACCTGTGCGGCGCGTACCGCGACAACCGGGTCGTTCCGTACGAGGGGATCACGGTGTCGAGCATGGACGCGGCGCAGCAGGACCTCGTGTGGGCGATCCTCGAGCAGTACCTGCTCTACCTGCCGGAGCAGTCACGGCGGATGAAGCTCGAGCAGGTGCGCTCGTTCGCGGACGAGACGTACTTCTCGTGGATCGGAGGGTTCGAGACCGAGGACGAGCCATTCTACTACCGGATCCAAAGCCCCGTGATTCTCGTCGAGTTCGACCACCACTCTGGGGTGTTTCTGACCAACGAGGAGCCGGCCAAGTTCCATATCCACACGCTGCTGAGGACGCCGAATGCCGGTGACTATGGGTATGCGTTGCGTCCATTGATACCGTCTGTTGAATAAGGTTTCCTGCTGTAGATGAGATTCATATTGGAAAGGTTCTCATACCTCTGGGGCTCTGATTTTTTTTTTTTGTTAGATTATGTTCAGTTACACCTACTCTTCTCTCTTAATGGAAATGGAAGATACATACCTGCCTATGATGAACGGTCCTTGGATCTTGTATGCAGCCCGTTTGGATATTGAGCTCTTGCGTCGCTGCATAGAGTGAGCTATCAGAGATTTGCTATCAGCAGCATATCGCTGATAGCTCTTAGAGATGCAATTTGCTATGCTCTGGTTTTATCAAGGCGGCCTGCTGGATCAGTTAGGGTTACTTCCTCTTGCTGCCCCCGACTCGCGCTTCCGTGAAAACGCTTGGACACCACGCGCCTAAGTCATTCGACGTTATCGATAACGAACATGCTAATACTCCGTACCCCGTAAGCAACTGCCATATTAAAGATCGATGGTTAGTGCTTTTGGTCTCTTCTCGATTTTTAGAGGTATCCCGTGATAGGTATGTAAATAAGAAGAAGGTCCGGAGTGACTTCGGAATAATCATTGGATTGGAAGCAGCCGCTAGTTTCCTGAAATGGAACGATATGCGGTATGTATTCTCACTTCCAACGTCCCTTGATATTATAAGTGCATCGTTGTCTCCCTTGCTGTTAGTAGTGGTTGTTGCCGCAGGAATCCATCTGGCATCTGCTCCGGTCGCTGAGAAGCCCCTTGGGTCCTCTTCAATACCGGAAGAATGGGGAGAAATCCATCTCGGTTACAAGAGGCTCCTCAAAAATTGGATTCTCTATACTGGGTCAATAATACATGTCAAAACTTGAGAGCTCCAAAAAAAGACACAAGGTCTGTCATGTTCCTAATTCTTTGCGCCTTTGTTCTGCTGGTGGTTTCATCGGTTCGGCTCGGTTCGGTTTACCTACCGACTCCAGTAACTTAACCATGAAAAGAGGGGTCGAAGACAGGGAGAGGAATGGGGTCTTCTGACCCATCATATCTGCGAAGCGAAAGGGGTAGTGATATCAGACAACAGTTAAGAACAGGGGTAAGTTGGGGGCGAGTAATCGGGAGTACTTTTCTAGGAAATAGAGTGCGCTGTGCCGCGAGATGGATGGACACTGGTTTTGGGAAAGCCTGGAAAAGAACTAAAATGTATCAGAAGAGTTTCTTACCTGGCTTTGGCTTTTGCCGCTGTTTCTATTGTAAGTAGCTTGATGTGCACTAACTTACCTGTCAGAGAAATTGCTACTAAAGCTTGGTCGTTATGGGAACAGTAAGAGGTGACCGGCGAATAGTCACTGCCTTTTTGGTATCGGGAGTCGGGACAAAAGGGGAAAGTCGAGCAAAGGACATGGTCTGAGTCCGACATGCTAAGCCAGTAAACTGTGAAGCACACATGCATGAAAAAGCAGAGACGATAACGCATGATATGGATATGAAACATGGTGTGGGGAAAAGCGTACCAGGAAAATAGACCTGGCGTCACAGCGTCAAGCCGATAGGTGTGCCTGCGTCAAGGATTTAGCCCAAGGTCCACAGGGCAACATGCTTCTCGCCTGAGGGCTTGATAATAGTACTTGGCTTTAAGACAGGTTGAGCTCTTGGCTCTCAGGAGTTTGGCTAGTAAGAGATATGTAATAATTGCGCAGTAAAACTCGGTACTCCCGACAATAATGTAAACACCGCTTGAATCTTCCGATTTTGCAGGTGTTTCTAAACTTGGTCTTCCTCGAGATGCAGCGTCTTAAGTCAACATTTCCTCTTAAGTTATTAACGCTGATAGCAACGTGACCGTGGCTTGCAGGTGCAGTTCGAGAGCCGGTTGCACAGAGTACCGGGCAATTTAGAAAAAAAAAGAACATAGAAAATGTGGAGCAGGGAACTCCGGCAGTGGCCCTACGACGTTCGAAGACAGCATGTTAGTCAGGTTAGTACGAGCCCGGGCCAGAAGCGAACATGCATGCAAGAGCCCTGGCCAGGGGTAAATTGGGTAACTGGAGTCCGGGTGGAATCGATATGCCGAGCTTTGCTATCCAGCGCTACGGAGACGTCTGGCCCGGCGCGCCATAGGGCTTGCATCGAGCATCCAGGACCAGGAGTCGAGTCGTGGCTCAGCTCATGCATCATAGTCGCTATTCCAATCTTTTATTAGCCCTTTTCGATATTTGAGACGTATCATGCAAGTACCCATGGCCCAGGTCTGGTTTGTGATGAGAGACTCGCGGTAACGACCAGGCTGCGCTCTGAGAGTATTCTGCGAAGAGTCGGGCGTCCCGATGTTGCATACGGAGTACGGAGTAGAGAGACCCTAGAAGGCTTCGATCTATAAAAATAGAAAAACGGCGTTTCGCGGACCAGGGATGGACTGGGTCCATTGGCTAAGATGCAACCCCGGCCGAAGCTTCGAGCATGATGATACCTGCAGAGTCTCAGGTGGGAGCAGGCATGCTTTCTTCAGGACCCATGTCGAGATCCCAGCTGGGATGAAGATAGACACGGAGAATAACTTGTATGGTGGACAGAATCGTAGAAGCTCTGAGGTCGTATGTCGACGCTGCCGGGAGTTGCACGGTCCCCCCGGCCGGCGCCTCTCCCCGGAAGACGCCGGCGCCGTCACCGCTTGATCGACCGTCGATGCTCGATCCACCGTGCATCTCGTCCCTCGTCCATCATCATCCTCCATCGTCCATGCAACTCCATCGTCCATGATCCATCTGGCCCAGCGTCCTGGAGTCCGTGGGGCCTCGACGGGTCTGGACACGGAGAGAGACGGCTTGGGTGTTGGTCTTTATCACAACCTCCTGCCCTACCTGTTCTAATGACTCGTGTCAACGGACCTACACAGATGCCCCCAGCATCCTCTGCCCGCGCTGTGTGATCTGCTCTGGCTTCGTATCCTCCATTCAGCGCCCCGGTTCTGCGGCGTGTTTCACGATGTCCGCTTCGGTTCTTCCTCAACCCCGGAGGCTGCTTGGCAGAACGGGATTCTCCAACCAGAGCCACCTCCTGGGCTCCATCACGGTCTAAATAACCATCCCTCACAGATTACAGCCGTTGCATCCGAATCCCGACTACGGAGTCTCCTATGCCCTATGGCTTGCGGGCGCATCGACCACCGCAAACGAGGGATGGCCCTGCGCACATCGCCGCGGGTGTGGATCTTTGCCCGGTCCCCAAGTTCTAGATCTTGACTGGCTGGTTTCGCGCCCTCCAGCCAGCTTCTGCTTCTAGGAAGTTGCCTTGCGGTATACGGCGTTGTCCCCAGTCGGTTCCTGCGCTAGTGGCGAGCCCTCAGAGCTTAATTGGACAGATTTCTTTGCTGCGCTGCTTCATACAACCTTTTTCGGACTGTTCGTCCATTGGCGTTCTTCTCTGAAGGTCCCTTCACCTTCAGAATGTCTTACTCCATACCATTTGGTTTGCCAGTGACAAGGTGGAGGCTCCAGCGGGCACCAGTCCCCAAGGCACTCCGTCAGGGCCCCTTTTCCGCATGGCTCCTCATGCATCTGCATATTTATTAAGCACCTGGAGTCCCAGTCTCGAGCGATCCCTCCTGGCTTTCCTTCAAGTGCTTTTGCCCTTCACCTCCCCAGTTCCATTGGAACAGACACACTCGTTCATTCCTGCTTGTCATCACTCGTTGGCCCTTTGTGTGTTGTTCTGTTTCATTATTGTCGCTGGTCTACGATAATAGCAAGCACCTCTTTCATCTTGTTTCGACATACGTTTTGTTCTGTAGTCGCTCGTTGATAACTTTTCTTCACCATGAGGGTTGCTACATCTGCAGCCTTGGTTTCTTTCTTAGCCTTCCAGCAGGCTGCTGCTCATGTACGTTGTCTATGTGGCTGGCTGGTCAAATCCTCCCTGGCGTGATGCTAACTCCCTCTAGTTCTGGGGCTCTGATCATTACTTCCCCAGCCCTGACAACTGCGACAACAAGTGCTCTGATCAGCAGAAGAGTGGCTTCGACTGGTCTGGACTCTCCACTGGGTCATTTTCCTCGTATGGAGACCTCGACTTCTCTGGGTTCACCTGCAAGGATAAGTTCAGTGGTGCCAGTGCTTCCAACAAGTTTCAGGTAACTCGGAATAGCTACTGGTTTCTTATCCGGGTATAAGATTTTAACTCTCCGTCTAGGGCAAATGCATTGAAGGAAAGATTTCGAAGGGTGCCAGCAGCGGTGGCCCAAAGATCTCCTGTGGAGCCGACAAGAAGTTCTCCATCACTACAATGAAGGTCTCCTCCTCCAAGAAGACTGATGTGCACTTCGTCTATGGCATGCCAGACGGGTCTACCTGCAAGCAGGTTGCCTCCTGCTCTCCTGAAGGCACCGAAGTCACCAATGACCAGTGCGGTGGAGCGACTTCTGTTAGCTTCCACCTTCCAGACAACGCGGACGACGACGACTGCGACATTGGCATCCACAACATCGGCTTCGACTGCTCGCCGCCGAAGTCTCCTCCCACGCAGAAGACGACAACGCCGTCCCTCCCGGAGACAACCTCGTCGGCAGCTGTATCTGTTCCACAGACAAGCAAGGTCCGGGGCAGCCCAGCCTCTTCGTCGTTCCCCTCGGTCCCTTCGTCGCCTTCGTCTCCTTCATCCGCAGCCGTGTCTTCGCCTGTAGCTGTGTCGTCGCCTGGAGCTGTGGCTTCGTCGTCCGCTGCCGTGTCTTCGCCCGCAGAGTCCTCGGCCGCGGCTGTCTCTTCATCCGCAGCTGTGTCCTCGCCCGCAGCAGTCTCTTCGCCTGCCGTTACCTCACAGGTTAAGTTGACAACCTCTACTGTGTATACAACTAGTTTGGTCACTATCACGAGCTGTGCTCCGGAAGTTACAAATTGCCCAGCAGACTCCACTACTGTTGTCACTTCTACCATCGCGGTCTCCACCACGATTTGCCCTGTCACAGAGACTGCAGCTCCTTCGTTGCCTGGATCCTCGCCTGCTGCTGTCTCTACTGCCGCTCCTGCATCTTCGCCTGCGGCCCCTGGCTCATCGGTTGTCGGCGCTGTGACCCAAACCGCCCCTGCCGCTGAGACTTCGCCCGCTGGAAGCTCTCCCGCTGTATCCAGCGCAGCTGCCGTCTCAACACCAGCTGTTTCTTCTCCCGCTGAAGACACGACCACTACTGTTGTCACTGTTGTGACGGTTACGACCTGCCCAGTGACCGCTACTATCACGTCCGGCTCTTCGGAGATCACCTCGGTGTACAGCACTGTCTCAACGGTCACTCTCACGACGACCTCCACCCTCTCTCCTGTTCCAACGGGCAACTCTCCCACTGGATACGGCTCTAACACTGGATCTGGCTCTAGCTCTAGCTCTGGATCTGGCTCTGGCTCTAGCTCTGGATCTGGCTCTGGCTCTAGCTCTGGATCTGGCTCTAGCTCTAGCTCTGGATCTGGCTCTAGCTCCGGATCTGGCTCTGTCTCCGGCCCTGACGACGGATCGAACACCGACTCTGGCTTTGTCCCCGGCACTTCTTGCCCGAAGGTGGTCCCTAAGTGTATCAACACTTGGCTCAACCTCGTTCCTCAGTGCAACTCGAACAGCGATGTCAGCTGCTTCTGCCCGTCGTCTGACTTCACGAACAAGGTCATCCAGTGTGTGCAGGCATGGGGTGCTTCGGACTCTGAAGTTCAGGCTGCGCTCTCCTACTTCACCGGCATCTGCGCCTCCTATGTCCCTCAGAACCCGGGCATTGTCACTGCGGTCCCGACGACCGTCACCCTGGTTCCAGTCCCTGCCCCAACTGGCAGCGCGTACGCGTCGGCTGGTGCTGCTGTCACTCCTGCACCACAGCCACAGCCCACAACCATCACTTACTCTTCTATCACCGTGACCGTTCCCCTGGTTGGCTTCACGACTGCCACTGCGGGTTCTACTTCCGGATCCGTGGACCTCGTCCCGGTCACGTCGCCAGCTCCTGCCGCCGCGGTTCCAACTTACGCCGCTGCTGTTCCAACCTCCGCCGCTGCGGTTCAAACCGCCAAGTACCCGATCGGTGGTGCCTCGACCTTGAGGACTGTCCCCGTGGGAACTGGAACCGGTGCCCTGCCATCGCCAACCTCTTCCGTGGTGCCTTTCACTGGTGCGGCTTCTTCGTTCTCCGTCGCCTCCAGCGTCTGGCTCGCCGCGGCAGTTGCCCTGGTTATGTGCCTGTTCATCTAAAGGAGAGATCACATAACCTGTTTGCTTTCCTATCACTGCCTGCCTAATAATTTCACAAGCTTGTCATTCTACAATGCGAATCACATTCGTTTTGTAGTATGCCTAGCTTCCACCACTTCCACTCCCTTGTCAATCAAAATGTACGTACATAATGTAGTATCCATGTGAACCACAATGCATATTTATTAATTTTTCTTCTTCCGCTCCTTTTCCAAAAAAAAGCTTCAAAAATGTATCTTTTTCGTCCCAAACGTTCAGGACTTTTGTAAACATTGGATGTATCAAAATTCGTACGCCGTATGTCAAGTATATGTTGGGTATAATTGTCTCCAAGAGATCGTTCGCCCCCGGCGCGAGCTGGACCTGCCGTCTTGTCTTGTCCTGAGACAATAATGGTCTGAGATAGAAATTTAGTTTATGCTGGACAGATACAAAATGCAGGTATATGTACCATTGACTGCCATTGGTCATGTACTATTCTTATTCTGTATTCTTTACACTTGATTATTGTGCCGCATTGATTTTCAAGATAATCGTCCCTGTTGAAGATAGATAGATGATTTGGAGCTCGTGTATAGATATAGATAATCCCCAGCAGATAAAACTAGACAGTGATAACGTATCATATCTTATCTACGACGACATCAGATTGATAGATGGATAGATATATTCATTGATCCAGTGTCCATGTTCCATAGTTGAGAACTCCCATTACTTCCTTAGTAGGATGAACGAACTTCGTTCTTCAACAAATCCGTTCTTGGCAGACATCAGGACGCGAACCAGACTCTTTGAAAAACTGTTCAAAAATAAACATTTACATGACTGCTTCGGCGTACAGGAAGGGTATCGTTAAAAAATAACTAAGAGAGGAACAGGAGACCGAAAACGATAGTGGAGGTAATGGAGGTGAGGTGAGCGAAGAAAAAGAAAAAGTGGCGGAAGGAGGACGAAAGTCAGGTATCTTCCCTCAAAACCCAACACCAAAATCCTCCTCCCAAGGCGCCCTAGCCCGAATATAACTCACGCCGTGCACATAATGACTCAGCATCGGCTCCTCGTCGATCGCGCAGTGCGGCCTTTTGTCCCGCCCCTTGAACCAACCCAGGCCGTACCGCTTGTTCTTCGCGACCAGCATGGCCTCCATCTCGCGGTTCGTGTAGCGCTCCGTGCCCACAAAGTCGTCCAGCATGCGGGACTGATGGATGAAGGCCAGGATGGAAGCGATGGTCGAGGGCTGGCGGGGTAAGAAAGGGTGCCTGCGGCGCGTGTAGACGAGCGTCGCGGAGAAGATGAGCAAGGCTGTGATGACGACGGAGATGGAGGAGGAGGAGATGAAGGACTTGAAGGTCTCGTTGTTGAGGGACAGTGAGGATGCGGTCACGGTCAGGATGTCGCCCATGACGGAGCCCAGGCCCACGAGCGCGACGAGGTAGTGCCGGTTCAGGAGCGCTTTGATGGGGAGCAGGCCGTAGGGCGTTCCCTGGTAGTCGAGGGTGAGGGTCATTTCGGGCCGGGCGTTGCCCCGCGAGAGGATGTAGAACGGTTCGAGCATCTTGACGGCGAACTCGAGTGTCGTCCACAGCTGCTTGATGACTGTTGCGGCGAGGATCGGGAGCCAAGGTGTTTTCCTGGCGATGATGTTGACGTCTGTGTACGTGATAATTGGGATGAGGACGAGGAAGATGGTTAGAAAAGCGATGAATGCGATCCCTACATTTGTACGGAGGATGATGGGATGCGGGTTCTCAACCTTGTGCTCCGCGTACGAGTCCGATTCCGTCTGCCTCATGTACTCACCCTGCCAGATGGTGGACTTGTACAGGATGTATCGACGGTGTCGGAGCTTCTTGTGGATCTCGTCGTGGCGAGCCTCGTCCATGCCCTGGAAATCGGTGAGAATGTGCGACTTGGTGGCCATCGATGCAATGCCTGCAATACCCCTCGGGTCACTGAGCAAGCCTGATTTCCTCCGCAGCTGGAAGAACAGGATCAGGGCGACTATCGCGACAACGATGAGGCTGGTTGTGAGAAGCCGCGACCAGACAGGATCGATCCGAACAATATACCTGAAACTATCTGGGCACTCTTTTTCATGGCAGTTTGGGTTTTGGATGGGAGCCACCGACGGGCTCTGCAGCGAAGGCGCAACAGTAGTAGCTATGATCGTTCCCAATGAGGAGACGAACACGGCCCACTGTCGATATCTTATGGCTTTGAGGGGCACAAAATAAGCCCACAGAGTCATATAGTCCAGATTGAGGCTCTTCGCTGCAATGTTTCCCGTCGGCTGTGAGAGCTGATAGTACGGCTCCAGCCGCTTGACGTCGTAGTCGGTGATCTGCCACAGCACGCCGTAGGTAACCATGATTAGCGTGGGAAGATATTTCCAGCAGAAGAACGCGCCGGAAGATATATCAGCCACCTTGTTGTAATGAATCAATCCGCTTCCCGTCTTCTCTAGCCACAGAGATCTCTGACACAAAAATTCCTGGACTCCAGCCAATGTAAGTGAAACGATGGCAAGCATACTTATATAAAAGCTTCTCATGGAGAACGGTTTCCAGTCCGGCTGCTCTGGGTCTGAGGGATAGAAGTAACTCTGATGAACAAGGTCGGTAGTAGGACCCTTCAGGGACGGAGAATCGAATATGGCGGATAGAGGACGCTCCGTTCCTTCCAGAAAGCTCAGATCTACCATCGGGGATGCTTCCTTCACGGAAACTATCATGTTTTTGTTATCAGCCAGCTGCTGTCCGTACTTCCGTATTGTTGCAGCCCTGGCAAGGTCTGATGATCGAGACAAGCTAGCAACAGGGCCCACTCGTAGTTCGGCGCCCACGACTACTCCCGCTCCAATGCCATCGCGGCCATTCGATGACGGTCTTTCGGACTCGTCAGATGCTCGGCTAGTCTGCTGAGGACGCGGGCTACTTTTCCACTTAATGTCGACGGGTCCCTCAAGAAACGAGATATCGACGCTGGCGTCGTCTTCTGCGGTAGTAAAATCATCCAACTCGTGTAGAGCAGTGTATCGGTCTCTCCTGGAGCGGAACACTAGGCCTGCTCGCAGATCCGGTGATTTGAGAGAACCTAGTTTTTGTAGGAGCGTCTTCGACCTCCCCAGCTCACGCATCGAGCCAGCAGAACGACGAACTCTCCAGGAAGCGGCATTATGCCCTTTATAGGCCGTGTCCACCAATGGAGGAAAGTGTATCAATGTTGGACTCCTTGTGAGAAATTTGGACGGTGGAGCAGAAGGAATATACTCATATTTTGGAGGATCACTGTGCGATAAAGAGGGAGTAGGACGGTGCGGAGTCTCCGTTGCAGATGGTAGCCCTGTTCCAGCATCTTGTTCGACATGGCTGGGTTGTGATGATAACAGAGAATGGGTCGGATCGCGAGTGTCTGCTTCTCTAAGGATTGAACTGTACCTCGAGGTCCTCCTACTCTTCTGGGGAGCTGGGGGCGATGAAAGTTCTTCAGAGCCATCTGGCGCGTTTTGTCGCGTTGGAGTCGTGTGGGACGCCATTGTCGCCTCATTTACGCAGGGAACTCAAGGCGATAGTGGTCAGAGGGTGATGTAGCGACTGAGCTGGGTAACATGCTGCCCTAAGCACCGTACAGCGACAAGAAGAACAGCAGATCTCTCAAGTCGCCAATATGCGACGGCTAGTCAGAAGGACGCAATTATGTCCATATAGAATGCCCGTGCGATGGGTGAACGTCTGGATGAGTATAATGCAATCAAAAAAAAGGATAGACGAGATGTTGAGATAGAAACGAGCGCATTCTTCGGCAATTGTAGTGAGCCTTCGTGCTGGCAGTTTCATCATGGGGCAATAGAAATTACCTCCGAGGTCTTAAAAGTAAATATTCCGCAATCAATAAGGACCAATATTGTCAGGTCAGCAAGGATAAAGTGCACGGAACCTAAACACAACGTGCAGCCGACTTCAAGGGTAAAAATGATCCTCCAACGAGGGGAGCAGTCTCAACGAATGCAATCGAACAAAGGAGAACAGAAATGAGATGCGCAAGGGTCTTGCCGGAGGGGAAACCACCACCAGCAAGCACCCGAGGCTTTCAAGCCGTGCCATCGAGAGTGCCAATCGATCGCAGAAGCAGCCTGTGTGGCTGACCCTGGTGGATGTCGTGCGGAGGAAAAGCTGCCCGCCAAGTTCGAGCGAGATGGAGATTCAGGGGATTAAGCTGCCGCCGGCCCAATTCATGTCTTTCTCGTATCTCCCTCGACGTCCCACCTGACTCCAACAAAGCTCTAACCAATCGCACTCGTTAGCGCCGTGTGCGAAGATGCCCAAGACCAATGGCTTCTACTTTGCAATGTTCCTGGACACTCGGGTTCTGGACTCCTGCTTCGAAGACATTAATTAATCAGGACAAAGCAGATAGCCGATATTGCGGCGTATTTCATGAGATGATTCGATTGAAATGCAGGGGAGAGCGCCAGACGCAGAGCTTTCAGCAACGGGGTTAAGAGCCTCAGATGTTTTGAGGATCAGCTCCGTTCTAAATTTAGGCTGTTTAGCAAACCTCTGCAGGGAGTGTACATAGTAGTCACATACCTCTGCAGGCCATGGCACATCTTCCTGAGAATTGGGGGCCAAACAGGGCAAATGTCTGGCAATCCCTCCCTGAAACCGTCAATGTGTGACCACATCACGGTATAAGCGAATTGGAGATGGCTGGCGCCATCTTTTTCAGCCTCAGCACGAAACCTTCGACTGCAATCGACGTCAACAACCGTGCACGCGGAAAGTTGCCGTTCCATAGCCAGAATAAAATAAGAGAACCGCGGGAAAATGCAGAGGTTCTGCTGAACAAGAACTGCACCGTAGAGGCATGATGCTGAGACGTCACAAAAAGGTGGATTTGCGTGGTAGTTCGGACGCTTCAAAGGTTGCACGGTCATGCGACGCACTCCCTCTTTGCAGCGCAGCGCTCAAGTCTCCGGCCTCGACATTCTCAAGGTCAGTCGGATATCCCTATCCTCACACCTCATCTGGAGAGGTTTTACACCTCTCGTACGCTAATAGTAATAATTTACCATTCTGCAGTGCATGTCTTCTGCAGCTGTAGCGGTTGGTGTGTTTTGATGTGTTTCTATTTCTGAGCACCAAAAATCCAACGGTTGTTCCCAGTTAGCCGCCAGACGTCTCCGTGCCAGTAACAATCGCTGGATGATGCACTGTACTAGGGATTCATGACCCTTTTTCCTGTGACTGATTTGGTGAGCTGTCAACCCAAGGTCTCGACAAATGCATAGCCTCATTCATACACGCTTCCTAGGTGTCTTGATGAAACACAAGTCACCTTGATACTTGCACTAGAAAGCAGCTTCTTTAAGCCTCGCAGCTTCGCAAGTGCTTTCAACTATGGTCCAGATGATCTGAGCAAGAGGACGGGGCTTACCCCTGCAGGGGATCTTCTCACAAGACAAGGATCCGATGGAAGAATAAACAAGGGCATCTTTGCTCCATAGGGAGCTCTGGTCTTCAGGCGAACTATATTTTCCTAGGTCAAGCCTTAAAAGATCTATCATACATCTGCCTATCCATTTAGTATCTACTTAACCTATTTAGTGGAAGGATTCGGATTGACCGTCTTATCCGGCCACTTGCGGAACGTGTCCGCGACGAGATCGATTGGCGCCGTCATCAGCCCGATGGCCGTCTCGAAGGGGGGCTTGTTGGGCGCGTTGGGATGCGAGCGCGAGGGGACGAACATCTTAGTCCGCCCGAACGACCTGGACAGGTCCTCGCTCTCCCGCGCGGACAGGGCCTCTTCCAGCCTGACCAGGTCGTGCGTCTCCTCCTCCTTGATGTGCTGCGCCAGGTCCTCCATCAGGCTCTTGATGGTCACGATGAACTTGGGGTCGGAGGACTTCATGTCTTGGAACTCTGCGAGTTGCTCTTTTACCTGAAAGACGTCAGTCATATGTTCTTCCTTCTTCTGTTTTATCTCTGGTCACTGCAAATTATAGTGTAAGTGGGGGAAATACATACAACCTGATGCTCTTTCCGATCCTTATCCGCCATCGCGTTGCCATCCTTTAAATATTTCTCGAAAGCCGGGTACACGATCAACTCCTCCGCGACGGCATGCCGCGCCAGCTCCCACGTGAACTGGTTCTGGAACCGCGTCTGCTCCTCGGGGTTGTTCGAATTGACGATCTTGTCGTAGTACGACTCCAGCTCGCGGTGATCCTGCTTGATCGCGTCGATGATCCGCGGCGTCATGGCTCTCGGTGCCGCTGCGAACGAGCGTAGAAGCAGTAATGGACTTTTAGCTGCTGCGCGTGCTTCCTTTCCTCCCAGTTGTTGTTCTCCCCCCGCTGCACGGGTAATGATGTTATTTCCAGGCGTGCGTAGTACCTGTCTGTTGATGAGGGTCTTCAACCACAACAGGCTCGAAGAACGAGACATTGGGCAGGATGAGATGAAATCGTGGAAAATGAATGAAACAAACAGGTAAAGATATATTTCAACAGGGTTTAGTTTTGCTATTTTCGTACAATGTCCTTTATACGTAGGTTAAGGGTTATTACGAGTTCATGAGGTATGTAGGTACTTGCGACATCACAATGAGCACAGGGATTGCAAACAGAATACCTTTCATTGGCTTCCAAATCAGGTACATGTTACACCCAGTTATGAGCTATCCAAACGGATCAGGATGCCCTTTGGGGAACAAACGCGATATGGAGATCAAGAACTGCGGAATTCAAGCGGACCGACTATCACAATTGGACCATACGGCCATTCCTTCGTCAACATTCGCTCATTTTATACGGGCACCGAGCAGCTGGAAACGCTATTTGTGAACCAGGGAAGATGATAACCTTGGTCTGGTTGGGTACTTAGAAGTTGGGTAGACTACATAGGCTAATGTACAGTACGTCAGTATGAGGGACCCAACCGTACAGTCGAGGCTCCAAACAAGCGCTACCACCCTGCCCAGGTAGGCATATATCTCTGCTAAATCTCGCCCAAAGAAGTGATCGAGAAATCAGTCTCAATCTCATATAATCGCATGAAGCGCCTTGCTCAAGAATGTACATACATAATATGCCAACTCCTGAAAATCCAAAATTAGGTGTATCGCACTTGACCAAATTTTTCATAAAAAAAACCATAGACAAAAATCGTCGGTGTACAATACGTGTATAACACAATCAGCCGTTGTTCCTCAGCGTAGAAGACTGCTCTGCTGCTGCAGGCTGCGCTTAACCACCTTCAGCCATCGTCATGATCAATCTGGCTGTTAGTTCTTCTCATCATCATCATTATCATCACTCTGCAGCTCCATCGGCAATCTCACGGTCCAGTTTCTTAACCCTCTACCTGAACATTGCCGGCCGACCACCTGGCAGTTCGGCATAGCACTGGGGGTTTCTTCGTATCTCCGCATAAGTACTGGGTTTGGGTCTCTCTTGGCATCTCCGGCAGTGGAACCTTTCTATCCTCGAGTGGGCGTGCCGGTGGGCGCGTTCACACGTGGGGGCCAAAAATATGCTGAGTAAGTCCTATAAACCAATTGCCTTATCAGGCAGGTGGACTAACAGCGGGTGTGGAGGAATTCAACATGATCATCATAGCCTCTGTCCTATTTATTCGATTCTGTAACTTCTAGTTGTTGAGCAACTATAACTATATCCAGAAGCACATGCAAATATATGCATGCTAACAACTCCCAATACCTACCCACAAGATGCGTCTGACTTTGCTGCAACCATATATGAATTTGATAGTTTGTCCAACAGTCCCAGAACATGTGCGGAGGCTTACATGTCATGGGACATTGTTGAATACCAAATAGATAAAATGTCAAATCTGATCATGGTGAGACGACTCCCGCAACTTCCTTGCTAAAGCACAGGTAATCGTAACCAGAACTGGTACGGCTTCGACTCCGTCTCCCCTCTGTGTAGCGCATCAAAGCCGGTCTTTATAAGCTGTGCCGCAAGAGAGCAGCAAATCTCCAAACAGAGAGCTATTGACAAGGACAGAGATGATATTAATTCAAGTCATTCAACACGATGTTCTCTTGATATACCCAGGTAAGCATCTGACAGCGCTGATGACCCTGGAATGCAGAACATCATGACATGAACCCATGGGTCCATTCATTTCTCTTTCATAACGACCGGAAAACGAGAAAACCCCATTTATCTAGAAGCTCAACCAAACACCAGCGCCCGCACCTCGATACTCTCCCGTGGCCTCGCGCCCGGCGGCGTCCGGGGATCCACAAACGCCGAGTGCGGGACCCTCTTGCCGACGCCCTCCTGCGTATCCGAGCACTTGAGGAGCAGCCTCTCGTCGTTGCCCATGCCCGACCAGTAATACCACCGCTGCGCGGGGTTGTACTTGACGCCCATGGTCTCGCCCGTGCGGTGCGGGTACCGATGCTCGATGGGGACAAGGTCCGCGTCGTGATCGACGGATTCCGCGGACGCGAAAGCCAGCGGGCACGACTGCACGACGCCGTTGATGGGCCGCCAGACGTTGATGATGCGATACCTCCCCTTCAGGAGCTCCTCGGCCTCCGCTGGGTCCGGGACGTGCAGGCGCACGCGCGCCTCCGCCGCCTTGGCGGTCTGGTCGACGTGCGCGCGGTTGACGGGCTGGCGGTGCGCAGCGGGGTTCTCGCGGCGGATGGTGTGGTCGAAGATGATGACGCGGTGGGCGCCCGGGACGGTGTCGAGCAGGAGCTTCTCCACCTCCGGGTAGTAGACGCGCTGGATGTCGTCGTCCGAGTTGAAGGTCTCGTAGGTGGTCGCGGAGGGGACGTTGCGGAGGACCTGGAAGGCGTCGCGGTCGAGGGTGTACTCGTCCTCGCGGCCGCGGATGTCGGTCAGCTGGACCTTGTGCAGGGCCTCGCGGAAGTTGCGCTCCGGCTGACCCTCGGGCGGCTTCTCGACGTAGTTGAAGGGCGTGGTGCCGTCGGCGGGCGGCACGTAGAAGGTCAGTTCGGCCTCGACGGGGCCGCGGGGGACGTAGCTGGCGTCGTTATTTTGCGAGGAGCCTGAGAGGACGGTTGTCGTTGTGGTGGTGGTGGTTGTGGACATGACGAGCACTTTTTTAAGAGGATGTATGCAATGAATCAAAGCTAAGGTCAGGATCCAGGGCGCGGAGATATGTAGGTGTCTATGCCCTGTACTGTTCGTCCAAGGGCCTCGGATACGGGGCAGATGGGTACAGGAACAGTAGGTAAGTGATTGATGTATGTGAGAAGGACGGATCGCAGGAGAGCCTCTAATTCAGAGGACCCCAATAAGTAATGAAGTCTGAAGCTCCGAGTCTGGGATTAATAATAATGGAGAGCGCGGGGTATCAAATCAAGGCTGCCAGCTCAGTGAGGAAATCAAGATCTCAAGCCCGACGACGGAACAAAGCTGTCTCATATACCACTATACACAGAGACACATGCAATGGATCAAAGCTACATCCAAATGTGCAGTCTGAGAGATCGATCAGTATATATAGCCTTCTTTAGATTTGCCTCCGCCGTCAGCTGGAGTAATCCTTAATCCCCAGACCAGCCAAGTCAGAGATCCAGGGCTGCTTACAATATCTCCGAAAATTTGTAATCAAGCTTGACAGGTTCCTCCCTCCCGAGCCGGGCCCTCCTCCCACTTCGGCCGGGCGACCGGGCCAACCAAAATTACCATCCCCAGCAGAAAGTACGAGACATCTGCAGGTCAACAACCACAACCCCGACACTCGTTCTTTGTATCTCGTAACTTCGCAATTCAGTGCTGACAATAATCATATCAATCGTGATGAAAGCGGCCCTGCATTTCTAAGCAGAATAGCGACAGTGATCCCGCCAGACATCACGGGCCAAAACGCCAAGGTCGACAGCAGGGCAATGACGTCACCTCCCGCTTCTCGTCCCTGATTGGTGGGGGCGAAACTCGGGATCCCACCGGAGGTCAGCCCGTGACCTGTCACGGATACCGTGCATGGGGTTGGGTTGCGAGCACGCCATAGTCTGCGCGGATTGTTCAAGTTGCTTTGCTGATGGCGGTGTTGCCTATCGATGGACTTCTGGAATATACCTGCATAGTAAGTATGACCTAGTAGATCGCAGATGCATAATCGAAGAAGTTACGGGATCCAGTTAATTAATAAGACCCCGGGATTCTCTCACTCCGCAGTATCGAGATAAAATGACTTTTTTCAACTTACAGAGTGATCGAAGGGGAAAAAGAAAAAGGATCCTTCTACAATTCCTCCGGACCGGATGAAGTACGAGGGAGAACTCGATCGAAACTAATAATGCATTTGATTGAACAACCCAGGCACGGATGGCCGCTGCGGTATATTCCACCCAGGGACTGAAGTACATAGCCATGCAGCCAACAAGTTGCCTTTCCTGATAAGTACCTATGGTATGGTATGTACAGCACATGCGTACACACGGAAAGAAAAAAAAATTCGTAAGCTTCAACAGTGGTATTTTTTTAACTCCAGCCCATGGAATCAGATGAATCGGTAGATGAACAAGCGCACAGAATGTCAAGTACATACAGTACAGTGCAGTGCAGTGCAGCTCAGCGCAGCCTCTGCTTCAGAGACGCCATGTGTGCTTTGAAAGAGACGGAAAAAAAATCACCCTGGTACAATTTACAGAAATCACAGGAGTCCTCCAGTCAAATAAAAAAAAAGAAAAAAAAAGAAAAAAGTGCCATGAGAGTGGATGTTCGGTCGAGCCAAAACGCCTGTATCGTGATTCCCATTACGCACCCATTATTCCCAGTCAAACAAACCACGCCACGGAATACCCCCGTGCAATGTGTACGCAAGATGTGCCTGCAAAGAGCGTAGGGCCTGTTCGCAACAGGTTTAACCCGTCCGCTGCTTCTTATTATTATTATTATTGTTATTGCGATCGTTGCCTGACGGGAACATCTCGTCACCGTTCTTCCCGCCTTTGAGTGGATAAAGGTGGATGCCCATGTCCACCGGGAAGTCAGGGTGCAGCATGCTGAATCGGTCAGGATTCTGCGGAATACCGTCAATCTCCTCGGGAGCGGGCTCGACAAGCTGCTCGATGAGAGCCCTGTCGATCCAGCCCAGGGGCTTGCTCTGCAAACGTTCCATCCGGGCGCAGTCATCGTCGATCTCCTCGTTCATGAGGGGCGGAAGCGGTGGTGCATTGCCGCTAGGTCGCCCGTGATAGTTGGCAAGGATGTGATATGGCAGGTTTGGTCGAGTCGCGGGTTTGTCGGAGAGTTCTCCCAATACACTGAGGCCGGAATTGCCGTGTGTGCGTGTCGATCGGGTCGCGTGGTGGTTTTGGCTCGCAGTGCGGACCATGTCGGTCGCAGGAGTGCCATTGTCCTCTTGTCCGGTGCCGTCACCAACGGCCGAAGCCTCTTCGGCATCAGTGTTGTTGCCATTGGTCGCGGCACCCGAGGCCTGATCGTGATTATTGCGCCTGGATGTAGAGAAAAAGTGTACGGTTGCAATGTGAGCATTGTTCGCGTGGGCGTTGAGCTCCTTCTCGGTGAAGAGCGAATGGATGCTGTATGTGTTCGAATGCTGCTGCTGATGAAGATACGACTTGGCACGCTCCGCCGGCGTCGAGCCACCGTCTCGAACGGGCGATCCGATGTCATCATCCAACGGAGCTTTCCTCTTTCTCTTGTTGGGAGGCTCCATGATGCCATTGCCTAGCTCTTCAAGATCAACACGGTGCCTGGTGTGCCTGGTTTTGCGGTTGCTGTGCAGGCCACCGGGGCTCGCAGGGTTCGTAATGCTAAACTGATTCGGGTGGAGGAGGAGTGCGTTGGTGTCTGCAATGTCAAGCTGTTCCTTTTCACGCATCAAGCGGGCCTTCTTCCCGGAGATCGCCTGCACCAGACGCTCTCGAAGGGTCGACGAAAGGTGATTGTATTCCTCTTCGGCAAAGTGTATTCTAAAAGCGTATTCGCGTTTGTACCGCTCCAAGTTCTCACGGTGCCGATGCTATCAATGACCGGAACAAGGTTAGCGCACTGACCACACAAGACCGCGGAGGATGCCAGGAAGGATAAGAGGCGAAGTAAAAAAAAAAGGACGGGAAAACACAACACAGGCGAGAATTGTAATTAATCAAAACTCACCATGAGCATCACTAGTTCAGCATCTCTATCCTCCTTGACCTGATTGATCTCCTGGACAAAGCGAGAATACCACATTCCCGCGATACTCGACATCTCCTTGGCGTACTTGCCCCCGCCGACAGTATTTTCAATCAACCGCGCTATCTCCTCCGCGGAGTCTGGAAGCGGACCCGGACCGTAGGGATCGGCATTGTTGATGAGGGTCATATCGCACTGGAGTGCATGGAGCTGCTGCCGAAATTGGGTGTCCCGGTTCTGACTGAACGACGCCGTGAGATCCTGGAGACGCTCCTGCAGCGCGGTTCGCCGCTTGTCGCGTTTCGAGAGGGGAGGGTTGCTGGGAGGGCTCATCGATCGGCCTCTCGAATATAACCCGGGCCCTCCAGCGGTGGGCGAATTCGGTGCAGGAGAGTATGCCATGGCTGGCACACCAGGAAGCAGTTTGTGATGCGACAGGGGACCGGCTTCCTTTGTAGATAGATAAAAGAGTGGTTGCGCTCAAGAAGTATGTGTCAAGAAGTTCCTGTAACGCACAAAAAAGACTGAACAATGTGAAGCATATGGGAGAGCAAGCAGATAGAAGCACTCCCTTTTCATGCGAAAGCAGAGAGAAAAGGGAGGGATCTTGTGGCCGATGACGCCGGGGTGTGAGGAGAGGAGAAGCACGGGTGGCCGTCTGGGTCGCCGTAGAGCAGAGGGCGCCGCATGCTGGATCTGCCCGAACCGGCATGGTCTCGGAGTTATGTTTGGCCGACATGCCTGATACTTAGAAAAGGGACTCTGAGTGAAGGTGGCCCCGGACTGTGAATGCCTATTGTTGCATTCAAAGAATCCTGGCTGTGTCAAATAGCAATGGAAATACGTGCTGATTTACACCTGTAACGCTATACTGTCTGCTTGAGCCACACCTGGGCAGTGATAGCGCAAACCGCAGGATTCTACATCAAGTCCTTGGAGCATGCAGGAGCATCTGGTGCGTCCTCACAAATAACATGAGAGCTTCCATTATATATGCCCCATCCTTTGCTACTACAACATAACGTCTGGGTATTAGACCAATGTTACAATTTGTACAAATCATACAATCCCACCAGAGAAGTACGCCCATATATGCCCATGACGCCCCATACCCCCTCGTGTTCCCTTTTAGGCTGCAGACATTGTGTCATAACAAAGCAGTCATCCCGGTACCCATCCCATCCAATTCACCGCTCGAGAGACCGTCGAATAACAAAAATACCCAATTCAACCCCGGTTTTGGGTTCATTATCTTCACCGTAGGGTCGTTTCTTGATCCCTTCAAGGATCTCACTGAGCAGCATGGCCGATGTGACTTCCTTATCAGCGAGAAGACGGTTGGTCGAGCCTACCGACTTATTGACAGGGAGACGTTTGCCGCTCCGCCAGTACACGTTGAGCACTTCTTTCATCCGCGCCCTCTCCTGTTGAATATACCACTCCGTCCACAGGTTGCGATCCAAATGGGCGGTGCCTTTTCCAGCCTCAACCAGGGTGAACCGGGAGGAAGGAGTGCTGATGGCCTGGCACAGCTTGATGATGTTCGCTTTCATCGTCTCGAAATCCTCCATCTGCGCAACGGCAGAGAGCTTGCCTAGGAAGATCCCCACGTCTGCCGATAGCTCGTTAACCACCACTAGTTGACGGAGGAGGGGATCGAGGATGGGACCCAGATACTGAGTCTTGAACGACATGGCCCCTTTCTTCGTCGGATAGATAAACAGCAGACTACCTCCATTGGGGGATAGCTCCTTCAGTCGATCGACGAGGACGGAAGGTCGGTTCGGAGAGAAAAGGTCTTTGTACTCTTGTGCGGACGACGGGGGTAAATATCTCTCTACAACAGCAACGTGCACACTGTGTGGTGGGACAATCGGGACCGGGGAACGTGAAGGCTGAATGGGCCCCCGGAAGTCGTGGTAGGCTGGGACAGGAGTGGCACTAGAGAACACTGTAGAGCTGAAGTAATCATCCCCTGGGGAGAGAAGATTCGGGGTGCTTGGCGGTGAGGTGGGGAGATTGGAGAGGCTGAATTGTTCCGGGACAGCGTGAGTGATATTGATGTAGGGTGATTGTCCCGGTCGGAGACGTTCCTGAATTTTCTGGACGACAAAGCAAAATACGGTATTTTGTGTCGGTAGCTTGACCGACTTGTCCGCTGCACGCGGATACGGCAGGGTTTGGGAGACAATCTTGACAGATTCACCTCGAGTATTGGAGACGAGCAAAGAGGATACTAATTTTCACAGTCAGGAAGAGATGCTTATGAGCAGGATGATATCGATATCAACTTACGTGCAGCTTCAATGCCCTCCTCCAGCCAAGAATTTGTGCCCCGCTGGTCCTGCAGATCGCCTCCGGATGATCCCACACTCTCGCTGTCCGGGGCGCGACCAGTCGAGTTCCTATCGGAAGGGCTGCAACTATCGTCCCGAGCCTCCGGACGCGAAGTGTTCTGTCTGTTCCGGCCTTCGTCCATGTGAGCCGTCGGGTTGGGCTCTCGATTGACGTTGGCCTCCGAGAGCGGAATTCCCGAGTTAGGATTCCAGCTCACGTTCTCATCGTCTTCTGGTGGGGTTAGGGGTAGAGCAGAGGAGTAATCATTCCGGGAATGGCTTTTGACCACGTCATGCGAGGTCGAGGCAGCCGAAGCGGATACTCGACGAGGAATGGCAGTCGACGCGAACAGGCGAGGTTGTGGGCTTGCAGAAAACGTCCGCGACTGGCCCCTGGAGGCCCGTGTCGCGATGCCCAGGTTCTCAAACGAAGGCAGCTGCAGCGAGAAGCTTCCCCTGGGCCAAAAGCGGGAGATGGAGGAGCGGTCGGGTTGGACGGACCCTTGAGAAGCCCGACGTGCGGACGGGTTGGCCACGTCCTGTGCCTGCCAAGTCCTGGACTTTTGCAAAGGCGCAGCAGTCGACAGATATCCTCGGTGTCTCAACGGCTCCCGTTTCTCCCGCGAGGAGTGTGCCTCTCCTCGCGCTTCCGGTCCGAATGTCGCAGACGGCGAGCGCATGATCACATCCTCATCTCCTACCGCAGAAACGCGCTCTTTCTGCTCATTGCAATCCTGATTCATCCAGCTTGCCTGTCCAGCTGTGTCGATGGCGGTTGATGGATCGTCCGAGCAGGCTCTGACATCCGCCGGGGGGAGCGGGCCTGCACGGACGGAGACGGGCGACTGGAAGCGCCAATTCACCAGAAGGCGATTGAAAGATCGACCAGCGACGAGGGATGCGCAGCACGTGGGTATCGGACTCCAGGAGAGCTTGCGTGGGAAAGATAAACCGTTGCTAATATGTCGGTAGCACTCTGTCAGGATGTTGAGAGGTGTGCGAGAGCCAGCTCGAGCGGGAGATCCTCCACAGACTATTCACCGGGCTAGCAGCCGGGCGGTCTAGCGCAGCGGGACGGGGTGAGCGATGGAGCAGACTAAGGGAGGAAAGGGCCGAAAAGGAGGGGACGGGAGGGGAGCCCAAGCAGCGCAAGTGGCTCCGCCGGCAGCGCAGGACGGGGGAAGAGATCAAGATCTTGATCAGCGCAGGCCGGCCGTATAAGGGCCGGGCGGATCTTCCCAGCGGCGTTCTAGACCGGCGTGACGGGCGGGCAGGGACGCGCCCGACCGCCCCGTGAGCCCCGTCGCGCCAGACGCCCTCCGCATCGATGACGAAACCCGCCATCCTGGGCTCATATCGATCTGTATAAACAAGACGTGCTGAGCTCAGAGCGCCGGTCACCCAGCTCCATCAGCCGGTTGCAGATACCTGCCTCGTGTGCGTGCGGCGGCCGATCGCTCCCCAACCCTGCTGCTCCACCGGCTGAGTTCGGATGATCGTCCGCCCAGTCCGTCTTGGGGCTCCTGGCTGCCTCGCGGGCCTTGCGATCAAGAATCGTGTTGCGACTCGACCTGAAACAATGAAGCACAGGGCAAATGAAGGGTCAGCGGCGAGCCACGGCACGCTCGTGTGGCATCCCTGGATCCCTCGCGGTGACCCAGGGGACTCTCCCACGACGCGGTCTGGGCGGCTGCCTGTGCTCCGCCCGCCGTCCGAAAAAGCCTGGAAACACGACGCTGCTGATCAAACCGGGCGACGCGGGCAGGCGGTGGATACCTCCAGCCAAGCTCCAACCCCGGAGCCCTCAGCCCGCAGCATCTGCACCATCGACCGACTGAGCGCAACTTTCGTGCCCTCAATTGACCCGAACAGGCATCTTGCAGGAGGGCGCACAGCCACCGTCCCTTGTCTGCGCTCTGCACGGCTGCCTTTGCTGATTACTATTGTTATTTACCCAGTGGCCCAAGTCCAGATTCCATCGGCCCTTAGACATATAAACAGCCATGCGTCGGGGGGCGAATTTTCGATTTCCCAGGGCAAACTCCATGACTCTTAGGTACTCCGGACACCGCTCCAGATCTGGGGTGGTCCGGCTGGGCACTCCTCGGGTGGCTGGTGAGTCCGTGGGGGATCACGGGGAGTCGCTGGCTGCGGGACATGATCTTACTGTGTACGACTACTGCAGTCCAGCATGATCATAATAGTCAGCCTGCTGCCGGCCCTGAGATGGTGCTGGTACGGTCGCCGATGCGCATCTACGTCCTCTGTGCCTCGGCCGGGAGCCGCGATTAGAGAGAGAGGGAATAATGGGCACGGGCGCAGAGCGCAGGGAATAACAATCAGATGCTACAAGGCACGCGAGAGCGTGCAGGTTAGCATCCGATGCTCCTCCCGATGAAACCCGCCTTCTCCGCCCCATTGGGGCCGTCATGGACATCACTGCATGCGATATTCCAGGGAAACAGATCATCTACTGGCTACACATTTGTTAATGACTCGCATTCGCCAATCGGCCGGCTTTCATCTCGGTCATTCTGGTCTCGATGGATCGACCGAGATGTCGCTCACGGGTTCTGTGCTTGTCTGAGACCCACGTTTCCGGAGACGTCTCTCGTGCTGATCCGGAGCACCGGCTGCCTGCCTATGACCACGATGACGATACAATGTCAATCGTCTCCCCATCGATCGATTTGTCCGCGGAATCTCGCCAGATCCACGAGTGCCAGAGTTCCTCTGCTTCCCCAGTTGACAGAGAAGCTGTCCCGTCGGGCAAAATCCGACTGTACGTCCTGTACATGTTTCCATTGCGCTGTCCAGTCGAAGCTGCTGCTGCCACTGCCGTGAGTAGTAGTAGTAGTAGTGTCGGAGCAGAGTTGGAATATACGTAGTGCTCCGTAGGATTGTAGTCGGCCTCACTGTTAGCCTGCAGCTAGGAGTGCGCTCCTGCAGCATGTGCACGGCGACTTGACTCGCAACACCGTTTCCTGTGGCTGGAAGGTTGATACGAGCTGAGACTCTCATCTCAATCATCCATGTTCTCAGGCGACATGCGCCCCTTGACCTTACTAACCGAATCAGGTCTCCTAGACCAGGGGGATCCTGGTCTTCGCTGTTGGCATGTGGATTGTTACCTCTCCTGGCATCTTTGTTCTCGTATAACCACGCACCATCGCCGCCCGTTGGCGCGATCTATTGTAGTCTCTGCCTTGACCTCCTTTTGCTGCGCCTACGACGGGCGTTCTCTCACGACTGCGCACATCAGATGGATGACTCAGCGGATCGGGGGATATAACTACCACGTTCCTGTCTCGTCGACTTGTTGCTAAAAAGGCATGTAACCCGCAGTGGGACTATGCAGTCAGACAGGCGGTCTATGTATCCCTGCCAGAGCAAGGTACAGAGTGGACACGATTCAGAAGATCAATGTCACCTAGAGTTCTGTGCCCCCGACGGACGGGGAGAGACAAGAAAGGACCCGATCCGATCCAAGCTTCTCAGATCTGAAAGCGGCGTGCCACCGTGCCCGCAGTTAAGGTTGTCGATCATCAATCATCCTACGATATTATTCTCCACCGGAATGCAGCTTTGGTAACAAAAAAAGTCAATCCAACTTGTTTCATCCAGCTTGCCGGGTCGGAGTACAGTACACTCCAGGGAAATAAGCCTCTCTCAAAGGTGCGGTTAATTTTCCTGATGCTGGTTCCGCAAGAGGTGGATTTACCACGGATGAAATCCTCAAACGCGTGGTTTTTCTGCCTCTCTACCTCCTCCTCCTCAAGACAGGGCCATTGCAAGAAATACTTGCACTGTCGAGAGGAACTCCTCGAACGCCATATCATTCCCGGCCATTATTATTATTCAGTGACAGCAGTGCAGTAACTGTCTACAATAATACCACTTCATGTTACAACCGTTCGTCGATATCTGCATCAGCAATAAGTACTCCGTACGTACTACCCAAAAATGAATAACGAGAATAACGAGATACCACAAGTGGCGATGTCTTTCCGAATCTTTCTCCCAGCATATATCTATTTATGCCGGCACAGTGTATAATTAATTCGCATATAGCTCTTCCGGAACTCTCCCATGCCGGTTGGAAGCTTCCTCCGCACCCCACGAGGCATCCATCCATCCGACGGCCTCGTTCGTCTGTTCATTCGAACGCCTCGATCGGATCGGATCGGGCGGCGATAAGGCCGACCCGCAGAGGACATAGTATGTACACACGGACTACGGTGTAGGACAAAAAGAAAGGCCCGCCTCTGAGGTCGGTCTCGATCGCGCCTGGCCTGGCCGCGCCGCGCCGGTGGCGTCGTTCCCGCTCTCTCTCCCCCCACATTCTTGTCCCATGGATCTCGTGCCCACACGGGCCCGAAACACGCCCGTGACAGGGGGATCGTGGGACATTGGATGGAAGCATTATTCCAAGACCATGGACATTATTTTTGGACAGAAACAACAGAACAGGTCTCCTCGGACTCCGAAGATCCGACGAAAGGAAGGCCCAGGCCCAGGCCCGGCCCGGCCAGGCCAGGCTGGATGAGACGAGACGAGGTGGTCCAGCGTGTCTCGAGACTCGTTTCGTTGTCTCTTAAAATAATAAACCCTTAATATTAGGTTATTGACTAGTTCTTAACTCTCTTTGTTTGTTCGGATCATGGTTCTCTATCTCTCTGGTCGGAATTATGCGGAGGTTTTTTTTTCTGGATTGATTGATTGATTGTTAATTTCCGATTTTTTTTCCCTGCCCTACTTATCCTTTCTCCCCCCTTTTCGTTTTCATGACTGGAATGCTCAAGAAAAAAAAAAAAATGAATGAATGAAACGGAAAACTTGACTTCTTTCTCTTCTTCTTCGCGGGAAGAATATCTCCTGGTTACTTTACTTTGGCTTTCTCTTCTCTTCCCGATAATAATAATAATAATAATAATAATCCCCCATTCATTATTGATGGGTAGGTACGAATACGACATACGACAATACGACATGATTTCGTCATCGACTTGACTTGCGCGTCCTGACCTGACCTACTCCTACTACTACTAACTTTCCGCGGGGTTCTGAGTACTACTAGCATGGCTGTACAGGGCCTCCATTCTCCAATCCGATCCGTAGTGGGCTGACACCATCAATCAATCTGGCATTACAGTACAGTATGCCCACACCGTGGCCGAGAGAGAAGTCACAAGTCATGGAGGGGTTGTATCTGTATCTACTACCTAGGCTAGGTAGGGTACCTAAGGTAGTATAGCTCGGTAGCTAGGTAGCTAGCTAGCTGAACGGCTGTCGGATTGTAGAGCATATATTATTATCACTTATTACTGTTTATGGCGTAGAGAGTAGAAGTAGCAGATATCCCGTTATCAGTAGTTTTATCAGCAGTATTCGTATCAGACGGGCCAGGGATGAGATCGGATCGGATCAGATCAGATCAGACCAAGCCCGGACGGGAACAAACAGAAAAGTCCCCAGGCAAGGTTCCCCCCCCCTCCCCCCCTTCTTCCCCCGGGAGTTCTCCTCCTCCCAATGGAGATGCTTCAACTAACCCCGTGCTCTTCTCTGATCTAAATTGACCACACATACTTACTGTAAACTAAACTTGATGCCGCCTTTCTGTTCTGTCTCTATCAACCCTTGAAATAAACCAAAAAAAAGATAGAATATCTATCTCACTGAATCCCCCTGCCCTACCCTACCCCACTCTACCTGCCTGCTTGAACCAACCCCACGTTATCAATTTATTGATTTATTGATATATTGCCAGATATTGCATCATCTGCGAATCATCCCATATCATTCGCGAGCGCGGCTTGGAAACAATGTACAGTACAATTAAAAAAAACCTGGAATCGGTTTTTCGGCGCTGCGGACGCCCATGAATCAGTGGATACCGAGATGGACGTCTATCTACCTATCTAAGACGAAGACTGGGTACAGTACAGTACATACATACTTTAGGTAGTAGGTGAGTAGTTCCAAGTCCTTTAGGCGGGTACAAGTACAGTATGTACAGGACCTCTGACGACGACTTGACTACAATGATACGACTGGTCGACAGTCGACAGATTAGATTAGGTCATGGATCTATCCGACCTACCTACCTGTCCATCTATCCATCTATCTAAATCTACCATGTGTTGTACTGTACATGAGGAAGGGATCAATGGATATAAATGGATATAATATACATGCGGGCGCATCCGAGACTCAAGGTAGATGATGATCCCGTGCCTTTATAAGTAGGTAATCTATGTACAGTACAGTACAGTACATACCTAGGCATTGGCTTCCTGCCAACCTATCTCTATCCATCTAGCAAGACCTTTCAGTAATCATCACGCTTCTCCTAAGAAGCTGAAGAAGGTAACCGTGCATGTATACGATATATGATCATAAGATAACCATCGTAACCATCGTATATTAGCTACCTAGGTAGGGATCTATATACCCATCCTTATCTTTCTTTGCCTATGTACAGTACAGTAACTGCGCGTATGCCCATTGCAATGCAATGCAAACTGTTCAACTAACTCCTGTTCGCCTTGGCAATGCAAAGAATAGTAATGATATGATAGGTAGGTAGGTCGGTAACTCCTGCTCCCTCAGGTGATAATAATGAGTATGTAATGTATGAATGCAAATAATAATATCCGGAAATGTCACCATCGACATGCCTGCATGCAGCTCCGTGGATGTATGGAGCCCAGGCCCTGTCGAAGAGTAAAAAGAAGGGAGAAGAGGATGTTGTCACTAGAAAAGGTTATGCAGGTTCAAGACTGGAAATGGGGACCATTTAGGTCCTGGCTCCTCCGAAGAATAAAGTGTGGAATCAGCCGCACTCCCGACACGAACACGGTCCACGAGGCTCAGTCACTTGTATTTCCGTCTTCTATCGTGCTTTTAGAAGCACAACTGCAATTGCACCGTTGGGTATCGCCAGATATCCAGATAGCAAAGCATGCAGACCCCTAAAGGACGCCAAGGTCAGGACGTAATTGACCGGCTCCTATGCGTCCGCGTCAGCGGTCTGGCAGGACCGGGGAACTCCAGCTTCTTGGCCTTCACTCTGCAGCACAGCGCCGTCCAGCAGGCCATGATCATCTTCGACAGCAGCTGCTGCTCCTCCCAGGTCATCCGCAGCTGCCTTCGCGCCAGACTGGAGATTTCAAGTGCAATGGCCGGCACCTGGCAACGGTACGGGTAGCGCGTGATCACCGTACCAGAGGTGGTGGTGGCAGCGGTGGTGCATAGGGACTGAGAGTGATGCTTCTCTTCTGCCTCCGGGATGCCTCGTAGCTCGAGGCACTGCAGGACCAACTGCTTGATGCCCACCTCAAGCCCGCAGGCTCGGTACTCGATATCAGGCCAGAACCCGTCGCCCCAGAAGGGGTCCTCCCGGACAGCAGTCTCCAATGCCCCGAGCCAGAAATCAAAGGAGGGAAGCCGGTGATCAAGATCCACGAGGTCCGTGTCTTGCAGGTGGTCCGACAGCAGACAGGCGACGGCCACGACGCGGATCGTGGGCTCGGAGTGCAGGACGTGCAATACAACGCAGGCAGGGCATCCTTCCGTTGAGCACCAGTCCTGTTCCTCGGTCAGGATGCAGTGGAGCCAGGAGAAGGCGCTGCGCGCTTCCCCCCGAAATGCAAGCTCCGGCTCTGCCGCCTTCCGGGTCGACAGTGTGCGGGATGCAATCTGGGACGCTTGCCTGTGGATCTGAGATAGAGGCAGAAGCAGAGCGTGGATTATATCGCGGTGGAGCCGGAACGTGGACCGCGCCTCATCGCAGCACCAGTGCTGATGGAACTGGCAGAATCTGTATAGCATTGTCAGCGACGGATGAACAGATAAGCGTCATGGAGAAATATCCGATTTCAGGGACATGATCCCAGTTCCCGGGTTACAGACCTGAACGCGCCCTTCTGCTCACTGCGTTCTAGACGCTGCTGCACACTCCTGAAGGCTTCATTGCGCGCTAGCTCCTCCTCATCCTCCTTGGCAATCCGAAATGGCGACGTTGTACTTGATGTGGACATGGTGCTCGGCTATCAGCGTATCTAGAATTCTCTAAGCGGTATCGCGGCGTGTTTTCATTAGAGACCATCAGGCGCGAGTCCTGGGCTCGGCGACTCTCCACCAGGAAGAACGGGTATGTCCCGGGATTTCAAGCCGCGAACGAGGTCGAATATTTATTCTTCTGCAGAGATGCGACTGGGATCTGCTGGGCGACAACCCGTGGATAGCGGTTTGGTTTTGACAGAATGATGACGTAGTCACCCGGACTGGAACATTCCTACACTCCACAAGACAATCGCAAGAAGATTCCAAGACTTCTGGCCGACTCAGTCATGTCCGTCAATCAGAGGCGGGGATGAGTATGGAACGAATATGTCATTCGCCTCGTCGGTGGTGTTGCGTGGCGAGACCACGAGTCGCATAGTTCGAGCCGTCTTCAAACGTTTGGTGGTCGAGAAGTCGCGTCGATGCAAGCAGCAGAAGTTATCTGCTCCGGATCATAATAAAGGGGAGAATTTAGGTCAATGAAACCGAAACAATTAATTTCAGATGGAGACGGGCAGTCATGTGAGATCGCACGCCGTCCGCGACGATCGCCGTGACCGTCGTTTGGAACTGGAGATGGTGCCGCGCGCAGGAGGAGGCCCGAAGACACGCCGCGCAGGGTCAGCACCACCAGACAAGAGCAGACCCAAGCAGAAGAGACGACAGGAAGGCGACACAGCGACGGAGATGTGCATCTTTTTCTAGTCTCTTTCCAGGCCGTCGACACCGCGTGGATATCACGACACCCTGGCCGGGAGAGGGGGAGACGCACCCGGTCCTCCCCGGGTCTCCATCGCGGGCGGTAACGGTGCCGCGTCACCGTTGCATCCACGCTCCCCCGTGCTCCGTCTCCTGTCAAATGTCCATGTGTCTCTGCGTCGCCGCCGCTCCTGCGGCAGCCCGGTCGTTCGACGGCCTGAGCTGGAGGGCAGCGTTCGGGCGGTGGTTGTCGAGTGCTTCGAGGGGATTGGCGATGGCGACGCGAAGGTCGGGCATCGACGGCGGTCCAGGTCGCGCCAAGCAGACCCTGCAGGGAGGCCGAGGATACCTGAGGAATAGCTTCACGCTGCGCTGTGCTTAATGTTCCGACAAACAGTACAGTCGGAGTCTCGACTCTCTCCAACCGCTGATATGTGTGCACCGCTGACTCGTTGCGTTCTGGCCAGACCTCGGCCGTCTGTCCTCCGTACCGTCTCCGCAAGCGGTCGCTTGTCATACGACACTTGCCCAAGAGAAACTGAGAGCCATACGGAACTTGACAACGACGGTGGGATATCATCACCGCGTGTGAAGGTATCTTTGTCCACTTCTGGGGCCTGCATCATCTAATTGAAGCATCCTGGAAAGACAAGCCAGCCAGGTTCTCCCGAATTCCCCTGTCAAGGAAACGCACGATACTCCTACGAGCATCTCTACATACCTACTCCGTGCTGGCCCCATATCCCCCATATCACGACTCCTCACCACGTGCTCCTGTCCACGCAGCTCCGCCATGTTCTGCTCTGGACAGTGGACTTTGCAGTTTTGTCCGTATCCTGCAGGGCTGTCCCACTCTGGAAAACTGCATGAGTCTCCGTAAGTACTGTGTAGGATGTAGGTAGTCAGGACTACCTTTACCCGCACAGCACAGGATGCGGACGGCATAGATGCCCGATGATTGCCAAGTAGGTAGGTAGTTTCCATGTGTCAACGACCAGTCCCCAGAATACGTGTCGATTCTTGGGGGTTTTCAGTATTCAGTTGACAAGCAGTCAATAGTACAGTACATACTATGGCTGTTGATGTGCCTTTTTCTACCATATCATCCTGAAAGATCACATCAAAAAGTGCCATTGGTCTCTCTTTAATAATGCCGTAAGAACCATTGTACATACATCAGCACAGTACCACTTCGGCTATCTCTGTCCGGCAATAATAGCACGAATCGGACTTCTTTTCCGCTGAATAACTCCACCATCGGCCTTTGTCATATACATTTCAAATAGTAGTAGTACTACTAGTATTCTTGTATCCTATAATAAGTCCAAGTTCTCATTGACAGTACCTTGCCTGATTGTCACTCTTCGATTCCCCACTAAACATGTACACATGTTGACCAAGATCGAAAGGGAAATAAATGCAACAGCATTCGGGTGAAGTGTCCCTACTGGGGCTATCACGCAGTTCGATGTTCCGAGATTGAGCCATACGTACCTTTTGCATCAGATAAATATGTTGTCGTTGATCAAGAAGACAGACCCGTGCCAGAAGGTCTACAAAGATCCGAGAAGACAGCAGCAAAGACATGGAATACATGGATGTGGTCCATACACATCATGTACAGTGTGTTGTTGCTCGATAAGTATAGAATTAAGCAGCGCCACGACCAAGATAGAGAGATAAGCATCCAGGAAAGAGACAACATACAGACACCTCTATCTAGGGTGTTGTACATGTACAGTCCAGACATGTACATATAGTACCTAACTGCTGGACAAGTAAGCAACAGCGTTTTCCTTTTCCGGTTACCGGTCGGAGAGAACAAGCATAGCTGCCTGATAGTACCATAGATGCTACCGCACGTGCGCCACGTAGTAGTAGGAGTGACTGTGTAAGTAATGTAGGGGCTTAACACTACGACGGGTGCCATGTAGTAGGAGGCCTTACTACGCAATCGCACCAATATCCATTCGGACCGTAGATTACTACCTAGTTGGCGATACGAGATCGGAGATTACCGCCGGTCTGTGCTGATAAACTTTGCGATGCAGCTAGGTATATACGCAGTACCACGTGTTTCGTATACAAGGAGGCTGGATCAGGATCTAGTGGCAGCGAATGATTCAGGGAGGATATTTTTTAGAACGCGACGACCGGCACCAAACTGCGAACTGTCGGTGGCTTGGTCATTGTCTTGGGATGCAGATTTTCAAGTCTTTAGGAATGAGACACAGTGAAGTGATCACGCTGGTATGGGTCCGAAAGAGTAGCACTCTCTTGCGTGCAGAGGAAATCGTTCTTGTAGCGGTCTGGATCGAAGAGGCGAAGGTTAGGATAGCGCTCAGGGTCATTGTTCAAAGCCCAGACATCGATCACCACTCCAGTTTCAGCTGGTAGAGAGTGGCAGTTCTAAGTGTCCTCATTAGTCGTGGCATGGGGCACAATAACAAGAATGCTCGAAGGCAAGAAGCGAAGAGACTCCTTGACTATACCTCGGATGTATTGGAGCTCAGGCTCATCCGCCATCGCATTAGGGCAATCTGGCCCAATTACCCGGTCGATTTCTTCCTAAGCTGTTCACTGGTCAGCAAATACAACTGGACATACAAACCAATACCTTTCTTCTGCACTTCAGGGAAGTTAATTATAGCCACTTCAAACGAGAGGAAGATAGACGCAGTGGTATCAGCCGGCCTCGAGCATTGTCACACTAACATAAGCTCGCCCAGTTATCCGTAAAGTCATCTTTCACCTTGCTTCTTGAACATGTCCTCGCAGAAACGTCCGGTGATGATTCCCTTGGAGATCCGTTCCTTGACCTTGAGCCTATATAATTCGTGTACCGCAATGTCCTCCTTATGTGGTTCCTTTCCTCGTTTCTTGCTAGAGTTCATAAAGTCTGGGAGGAGACGAAGTATAGGAAAATAGTTGGGTATTGATGCAGATATTCGTGAAGCAAGGGGATGGGGGATGGCGGTCTTTCGTTGCTTGTAGATCATTCAGAAACATTTAGAGGAATGAAAATGCCAATGACTACATGCCATAGGTTATCCTTTCCTGGCTGGGACATGCACATTTTGACATGTCACTCGAGGTCTGCGGTGAATCAGGTATTATAGCGTGAACGTAGCATCATCATCATCATCATCATCATCATCATCATCATCATCATCATCAGGCCTAAAGCTCTCCACTTAGCCGGAGGATGCGCCCGCTATAGGAATAATCAAAGCTTTCTCAGGCAAGTTTTCAACATGACCTTGGGAGAATTGGCTTGAGTGTCTGAACATTGTACACACAGTGCATAGCTCGGCTTTCGGAAATAGGACTTCGTCTCTTATTCATCACGCTTTTTCCTTGAATGGTAAACAACAGAAGAACAAAAGCAAGGCGGGAAACGAGCTCAAAGAGGTACGAGATAGTGCGGTCCTTACCTATTCTCAAGCTCCGAGGCAGAATGCGATCAGCGTCCGCATAATGGGGTCCACTCTCCGCTCGACTGCTCGATGGCAAGAGCGTCATCGTCTAAGCTTCGGGGCACCACAGCCAAAGACGTTATCAGGACGTTTATCGGCGCTCACGGGCTTGGCCTCCGCCTGGTACCCCTGAGACTCTTTTTAACCACCAAAGACTGCTCAGCAGCTGGGCCAATAGGACTCGTTTCATTCAGGATCATCCAGGGCTTTGATAAATTGTGGCTGGTGGGCCTCAGTCGCAACCTCTGGGATTAACTGCGTATAGCCACACATAAAGGGGCGTGAGTTGTTTGGGACAGAAATTGGTTCTGATCTTGTTGCCCTTGTGACTTAGCGATGAGTTCCCTTTTATACCGCTTCCATGCTCAGCTTCAAAGTGTTCTCTATCAGCAAGGAATCGATCTCAGTGCTCCACAGACGTTAGTCTCGGAGTTACCAAAGATGCTGCTCTGACGACATTGAGCCCGGAATTCACATTTGCAGATGTAATGTGTCTATTATCCGTGGTCCGTGCAACTAAAAGGAGTCGCGTGGAGGTGGTATTCGCCGAAAGGGCGATTTGAGCCCCAACACGACTGTTGGCAGCGTGCCGATTAAGTGAATTCCATCAAGAAACTCGGAGAGACTCTGGAAGCTCTTATTAGTCATTTATCAGGAGCACAGAGAACAGCAGCGTTGCTTCAGACTAGCTAGCAATCCCAATCGTCGACCACGATTTATCCTGAGGGTGCTAGCCCCTAATCACGAACGGTGATTCCCAGAACTGAAAAAGCCTCAACTTCAGTGTGTATATCTTTTGGAGGAGCAATGAGATCTAAACAGCCGCTTCATGCACTACTGTGCACAAGATAAGTTAGGTGCGTATTAGGTGCCAGCGACAGCCATCGACACGGGGAAGAGTTGCCAAGGGGGATTTCCATATTAAGGCGATAACGTAAAGCAGCCAGCTGAAAAATTCCCGACAACAGCCAATCATTTACTGGATCTCTTTGTGTGATCGTGGATGGCAGTGTCACTTGCCTAATCTTCAAACCCCATGCAGCAGATGGCGCTGAGTCAGCGTTTTATCGGGAGCGCAGTATCTACATAACTTACCCGACCTTGATGAGACAGCGACCACATCAACGGTGAATTCCATCTAGCGGGCGACCGGACCGCATTGCCTGGTGGGAACTGTGATGAACATCTCTTCAGGACCCAAAGCAAGCTCTGCCCCGGAAGGGACTTGACAGCTGCTAAAGAGGCACTTACCTAGGCCAGATACCTACCTAGGTAATTAGCAGTTAGTCACGTTGCTCCTCGACAGAGACGGTTGTCTCCTTAATATCATCTGGGACGCGGACTTTTCTCTCGCGGTGATTCCTGGTTCTTCTTCGCCATGTCGTGTGTGCATGGACGGCGGCGGTTGCGGTCGTGGAAGTCGACGGCCGTGGCTCCTGTGGCCGCGATGCGACTGCCTTTCGTCGAGCCGCAACAGGACCTGCCTCGTAGTTGACCGTCCAGGAAGCATCTCCTTCCTCTGTCTTGATCTTTCTGTCTCTCCTTCTCCAGGCGCGACGGGAGATCCCCATCAACAAAAGCCCACCTGGGGCCCTCTTCATCTTTCTTCTTTCTTCTCTCTGCAACTCTTAACACCAGTTCCATCTTGAGACTGCGAAGACGGTACACTGCAGCCAGTTATTTCTGTATCGATCCCGTCATGTTGCTGACCCTCTCGCATTCTCCTGCCGTGGCCTTGGGCTTCGTGCTATTGGCATGCCTACAGGTTATCCAAGTATTCGCAATCTCACCCATAACTGCAGTTGGATCCAAGTTTTTCACCGAGGATGGTAAACAATTCTTCCTCAAGGGTGAGTATTCTTCCCATCCGCTGCAGTCCTTCATAGCAGTCATTGACAATCCATTCTTCCAGGGATTGCTTATCAGCTCGTTCCCAAAGACCCTCTGGTCGACACGGAACAGTGTAAGAGGGATGTGGCGCTGATGAGGGAGCTGGGCGTCAATGCCATTCGAGTGTATCACGTCGATCCGGATGCAGACCATAACGGATGCATGTCGACACTTGCGGACGCAGGGATATACTTGTTTGTCGACCTCGACGACTTTCCCACACAAATCGAAGAGGTACGTCACTGGATATATCACCTTGAAAACTTCCGTTCTGACTGCAGCTGCAGACTGAGCCTCACTGGAACGAGACCCAGTTCGAGGCATTCAAGAGGGTCCTTGACGAGTTTCAGCAGTATGACAACACTGCTGGCGTTTTTGTGGGCAACGAAGTGCTCACAACCAAAAGAGGCTCGAGAGCCGCTCCGTTTGTCCTGGCCGCTGCCCGCGACATCAAGGTGTACCGAGACTCGCAAGGTTATCGTGAAATTCCTGTTGGCTATTCTGCGGCCGATATTGCGGAATTGCGTCCCATGCTTCAGAATTACCTGGTGTGCTCAAGTAATCCTTTGGAGAGACTTGACTTCTTCGCACTCAATGCATATGAATGGTGCGGTGATTCTTCATACACGGTGTCCGGATATAATATGCTCCAAAAGAATGCATCTGGGTATCCAGTCCCTATATTCTTCTCGGAAACAGGCTGCAATACGAACCCTCCCCGGGATTTCAACGACCAGAACGCCATCTTTGGTGACGAGATGTCGGGCACCTGGTCTGGTGCACTCGTCTATGAGTGGATCGAGGAAGCCAACCACTATGGATTGATCAGCTATGGGCCGCCGGCTCCGAATGCAGATCCAATAAATAATGCGGATCCAGCAAACGCCCTCGTCTACGATGGATTTACGCGCAAGGGAACTCCGACTCCAGTAACTCCGGATTTTGAGAATCTCAAATCCCGCTGGGCCACTCTCACTCCGTCCGGCGTTGCTCTGACAGACTATTCCGCCTCGGCATCCACTCTGACGCCCCCTCCCTGCCCAGCCCCTACGGCTGGCGTCTGGGATGTGGACCCCAGTTCCCCTCTTCCAACTCTGGGCCAGGCCTTGACTTTGTTTACGAGGCCAAGGCCAACCGGTACATCTACTGGGGGAGCCACGCCTGGTGCCGGTTCCAAAAAGACCGGGAGAGTGCCTACGACTGCATCTACTGTTAAGACCGGCGGAGCCAATCGAAGCATTGCCGCGGGTTTCGGCGGTATTGTTGGACTTGGAAAGATGGTTGCATTGCTGTCGGTGCTTGCTGGAGTCGTGGGTTGGTGGCTGTGAAGGATAACAACAGCCTTGATCATTCTTACCTAGATATGCGTGGACGGGGAAGTAAACCTCCATGATAGCTAGTGTATTCTGAATCTGGTTCTCTCGGCATGGTTTGCATGGATACGTACGACATGAATTAGACATAGATCAATGCCGGCTGTTATGAAAAGAATGTGTCTTAGTAATAGATCGCATTCTTTCTCAACTCTTTTGAGAAAAGACTTGGTGGACGAGGAGCCTACCCGCACAGCTCTACAGTTCTAATCCATTCAGTAGTTCATTTTAAGAAATATCAGCGTAGATACCTGGCTTCCCTGTACATATAATCCATGTAGAACTACCTCATAATCCAAGGCCAGAGGTCGATTGAGGGAACAACGGGAAGTGCCGTGATAGATAGGACGGAAATGAAACATCAGACAGACCATCATCAATAGTAAGGCGCTCGGAACATGTCACGTTAAGTAGACATAACAGCGAAAGCACCCGATTTCACCATTGGTTCAGTGGTAACCAGATTTATTCCTTTCACAACGACGACTTTCGTTCCGAGATAAAGAAACCCTATTGCCCCTTAGTCAACATGGACCGTAAATTCGACATGCTCGACGTGCGAATCGGCAACGGGCCTCTGAAAGCAGCAGCAGCAGCGCTGCCGTAGTAAACCAAGGACTCAGCCGAAGATGACGCCGTCCTCGGGCTGCTGGGGAGGATCAAAGTTGGATCGTGCCAGTGTATGTCGGTGAGGTCTTCTTCCTCCTCTTCTTCTACTCCAAAGACAGCGATACCAGGTTGATGTTCATATTCTTCTTCTGCCCATTGGTCTTGATCTTGATCCGTGTCGCTGCTTTCAACAAGATAGGACGAGTCCCATTCGCTGCTGCCGCAGCCGCCATTATTGCTACTGCTAAAGCCGAAATCGAAACCGTAGATGGATGCTGGAAGGGAGGGACTGCTCACGGTACGTGGACATGTACCTACTACCGGGTCGCCTCCCGGCTCTGCTGCTGGGGTTTCTTCTTCTCTCTGAGGGAATTCGCCTCTGGTGCTGGTAGGCGTTGTTGTTTCAATAAAGTTATTATTAAAGTCACGAAGAATCGTTTCGTCTGATGGTGATTTTGGATCTGATTCGGCTTCAGCCTGAGGCCCATCGGGACGAGTGTCGACATTATTATTATTATTAACTGAACGATGCGTCTTCGACGAGCAGTGCAGTTCAACGATGCCGTCCAGCTGCCGTATGGCGTTGGCGAACCGTCTTTCGACTTGGCTCGCGGATGGCCGCTTCTCGGGATCCTTGGTCAGCATCTCCCGCACGATCGCGAGCATGGGTTTTACGGCCCGGAAAACAGGATCCCTGCGCTTCTGCGCGTCGTGGTCCAGGAGCGTGACCCACGAGTGTACCTGCCCGAGGTTCCGGTCGAGGTGGAAGGAGGCGTCCGCGACGCCGCCCCCGCGGCCTGCGGTTCGGTTTTTGGCACCGCGGTGGTGGACGAAGGCAGAGAGCTTGCGCTTGCAGAGATGCGTGAAGATGTCGAGGACGATCGCGGCAAGGGTGAATATGTCCGCGGGCTGAGCGTTGAATTGGTGGGATTGCCACGTCTGGACCACCGTCGTATGTGGTGAATTCAAACTGGGCGACCCGACCGGGTTTGGGGTATCTCTGACAGGACGTGTTGTTGCCGAGTCGGACGAGTTCGAAGAGGCTATGGACGGGGCGTAGAATATCGGCCTCTTGAGGGAAGAGATGGACCGCTTCTTGCCCCTCCCGCCGTTGCTGGAGGAAGAAGAGGAGGAAGATAGGGCGTATGAGCCTCTGTTTGGAGACCTCGGGAGACCAACTCTTATAACTGTCCCTTTTGAGGCGGATGAACTCGGTCGGGGACCGTCCGATGGCCAGCTTATCCGCCCGGACTCGGGCAGCTTTGGAAGACTGGATTTTGTTATACTGCTGGAGGACTGCTTCCTCGCGGTACGCCCTCCGGAAGGAAGCATGGTACGTGATGCGGTCGTCTCCTGTACGGCAGCGGTACGGACCCAACGCTCAGGGGCGGCATACTGGTATGCCTCTATGTCGTTGACCTTCGCTGGTGGCAACAGAGTGTCGAGAGCCTCAAATTGTCCCAAGAAGATGTTGTGAGTCGAATCGATCAAGACATTTGACGGACGAATGGCGCCGTGAGCGAGGCCGTGGGAATGGAGCCACGCGAGACCGTTCGCCAAACAGTGAGGCCAGTTTACCAGGATTTCCCTGCGCTTCGGTTTCGGGAGACGCTTGAAGTGCTGAGGAACGTCGGTAAGGAAAGACATCAACGTACGTTCATATGTCCCGGCAAAAAGAACGTAGATGCTGTCGTCGACGAAATAGGAGCCGTAAACAGAGAAAAGGTGTTCATGAGCCAGTTTCCTCAAAGACCTGATCTCGTCCAGCACCTCTGCTTCCTCGAAAAAGTAAGGAGCACCGCCGATTTTGATCTGTGTACGCAAGTACACACGGCATACCGCACCGGATAAGACGACCTTCTCCACGCCGTCTTTGTTCGAGTGAGTGAGGCCGCTGCGCAGCACCTCCACCGGAACTCCCTCATTCTCTGAATATCTCACATGCTCCCCTTCCTTGATTCCGCGGACCAGGAATCGCCATTGAGCATGGAAGAATTTCGAGTCCAAAGCGGGACTCTCCCCGTCGGAGGAAAGGTGAAGCAGGTCGACGCTGTGGGCAGCAATGGGAAGGTCCGAGTCATCATAAGACTCATCGACGAGATCGAAGATTCGATCCGGAATGCCAATGTCATTCAGGATCAGGAAGAGCTTGCCTGCCTTCGCGAGGATCCAGTCCAGATATGTCTCATTGGTCAAACCCTCGCCCCAAGGGGGCAATGAAAACAGGCGCTCCTGACTCTCAGGCCTGAGGTGAGAAGCGATGTAGTCAGCTGAGAGGGTCGCCTCTACCCTCTCGTCCGTCCACCACAGCGATGTTGGTTCCGACATTGCGGGCGCATGACGACGGGAGAGCGACAACCAGGATACGTACCAGGCGGCCAATGTATCATTATAGGGCGTCTAGCAGCCCAACATCGTTGCTTTTGTGGCTGTCAGCAGCGACTGGTCTTTGTCATGGTGCAAAGCAGCACAAACTGGGCGATAACTAGGTAGTATGCTTCGCTTATCAGGAGATCTGGGCAAGAACACCGATCCTACGGAACGCAGATCAATAGTTGCGTAGTGGGGGCGCGAATGCATTGGCGCTCTGGGAGAGAGCCATTAGATTTCGTAGGTAACACAAGCTTTCTCTTCCTGGAGGACGGACAGCTTGGGCAATGGAACCGATGGTGGAAGATTAACCCGGCCAGATATAGCAGCCCCACTGCTCCCCGTATTTAGAGTGCGATGATCTCTCAAAATCGAAGAAAGCCACGCGACGGCACGGAAAGGCGTCTGTGCAGAGAGACACAGACCACTATAAGATACAGAGATATATGTAGTAACGTATGGCCCGGGTACGATCACAAGATACTCCGACGGCGCAGCAAGCGATCAGCCTAGTATATCCTTCCCCCGCCAACTATGTCATGTTTTGCTGATGCAGAGCGACTCCCAGACGCAATATTGAGGCGCGAACCGGCAAGCTTACTCTGCCCTGCGAGAGCCGGCCCGGGGATGGCATGTCATTGTCGAGCACCATGGATCCCTGCTCTTTACAAAACGGCCCGTTCTGTTCCTGAAATCTAACCTTTCTCCCTAGCTCAACCAAGGTTCCTGGGATATGCCGCGCGGCGACATGATGTAGTACGGAGTACTCTCCGGTTGGATGCCATCGAGGCAGAGCAAGAAGATCTGAGAGACATCTCTCCCGATGGAACTCCGTGCAACCAAATGGGCAGGCGGATCAGTGTTCAGAAGGAGAATGGGTCCAAAGACCGGGTGGAATTCTTTTGGAAGAGCTTCGGATGCATACAAGGCGAAGATGAACTGTGGCTGAACGATCGCGGTGGGTTTGGTTTCGTTTAGGGCAAGGCAACTCAGCAGACGTCCAGTTAACGTTGTCCGGGTTATCAGTGCGCATTGATGTGACGTCGCATGGTTTAGTCAACGCGAGATAGCGACCGTAGAGGCGCGCAGCCGGCGGCGTGGCGCCGAAGGAAGCGAGGGTTCCTCGTGTTAGGGCGCAGAATGCAATAATAATATCACGCAGTACGGAGAACCAAGAACTGGACTCGAGTCCTGATGTCGTCAGCCGGCTCGTTTGGTCTGCCCAGATACATCAAGTACCTACCGACCGACCGACTGTATCCCAAACAAGACCATCCACTGTTAGATATTGTAAAGGAGATCTTTGTCCATGACGGCTTCGTGCCAACCTCGGTCCAGGGAACCCCGAGCAAGCCCATCCATGTCTGCAGCTTCATGTTAACAGCCCTATCTTAAGCAGCTGGCTCGAAAAAAAACGACGTAGCAGTGCAGAAGTAGCACTCGCCACGCCCCCCAGCATGTACATACGAAGTACATAGAGAAATATGAAGGCGTTCCAGGGGAGGCTGCAGGGATGGTCTCGACCAGGGATCAGATGCGGCCCCCGGCTACACGCGGCTGCACGAGGGGATCGACGAGCACTGATAAGGAGCTGACTTGGGAGGAGCAGCAGACAACGATCACAACGCACCCCGCTACAACTCAAGCGAGCAACCCTATGCGTACTTATGCACCCAGATAGGACGAAAAAGAACGACTGCCATTAACGAGTTGGAAATGGGACTTTCCCCACGGGGGCGTCTCCAGGCATGTGATGCTCCCCGGGGGGAGAAGCAACTCCAAGCTCCGTCGAGATATCCGTCGACAGTCTGATCCAGACCACTGCCGAATACAACTCTATGGCTCTACTTGGATTGCAAACATTGAAATTAGGATACGCCTTGCATGGCCGGATCTTCGTCCCCATGCGGACCGGTTCCGAGCCTTGACGGCCCGGGCTGACAGACAGAGGAAACCCTCACTCCTTGCATCGTGCGTTATCTTTTCAAGTTGCTTACTATGTACTGTACTTACTACTTAGTAACACTTACTACTTAGTAACCATCAGAATCAGCCCATGTCAGGTACCTCCGACTTCCGTTGATGTCTCGTCTGCCACAATTCACATGTCCGTCCGTTTACAGCTTTTCGAGGGCATGTAACCCCTTTTCCTTCCTGAAACTTTACCTTCTGAACTGACATGATCTTCCACCAGGTCCCGTGGTCAATGCCTACCTAAGTAACTCACCCTATTTCACAGTCCATGCATATTATTTTATTGCTCTGGATCCACAGCTCGTGTCCTCTCCGCCTATCATGTGGATACAAACTTTTAGCTATCTGAATGAAGACGTCACACGGCATCAGCCAGCACATCAGGCGCAAGAGATGTCCATATCATCATTAAAGTATCATTAACTTGGATACCTATCCCATTAACCGTTCCCACCTTGCAATGATTGCCTCCTTCTCCTCTTCCAGGCCTTTCGGAACCGATGGCGCTCGTCGTCCTGCTGCCGCGTCCGCATCTGGATGAACGCCTCGTGCGCTTTCTTCTCCTCTATAAAGGTTTTGATCTGCTTTTCGTCCCGGATATCAGTAACTTCAGTTAGTAAATAACGTTCAAGACGGTTAGGTAGTGATCAGTGGTAGTAGCAGATCTTCAAAAAGAATGAACCCAAGAAGAAAGTTGAAGAACACACCTGCTCCAACCACACCACCCGCTTCCGCTCCTGCTCCAAACTCCAACGATCCATATCCCGCTGGTTGCTCTGATACCTCGCCAGCTCCTCCTCTGCTGCGCACAGTTCCAGCTCCTGCTCAGCCGTCCACCGACTCGTCGACCCGGTTCCGGTCACGATACTCGCCCAGCTGGTGACCCGGTCCATTCCCATCTCGCTGGACCCAGACCCGGACCTGGTTGACTGGTCTCCGTCGTCGTCATAGACGCAGCAGTTGTTATCGTCGTCTGTTTCTATTATCTCCTCTTCGTCTTGATGCTCTTTCTTCCTTTTCTTGTTGTTTTTGCCTCGTGGAGAATCAGGAGGAGAATGAGAATGAGGAGAGACCGGCAGTCTGCGTCTGCGTCTGAATCGCTTCAGGAACGTTTTGACGCTCACTGACATGCTTGATGTATGTGTATGTGTATGCACGTTGAGTGGTAGTGTCTGTTGTCTCTTAGTTTGGTGAGTTAGGTAGATAGATACCTAGTGCCGGACTGACAAGAGATCTAACAAATAAGGAAATGAAGGAAAGAACGAAAGAGTAAGCACCTCAGAACAGGAAGGAAGGAATACTATCACAGTATCGGTCCATTCGAGACTCACCCACCATGAGTCCGCATGAAGGAGGAAAAAAAAAGCCTCGGAAAACGAAACAGTAACAGGAGTAGCAGCAAAACCAAACGCAGCTGGGGGACTTTTCAGAATCACCTACCTACCTAGCTCATCACAATTATAGGATTTTTCTCAATCATGCCACTGAAGAAAGAGAAATTAGGAATTGTATTTCGATTTATATCCGGGATGCATTTATTACCCGGATTCCCTCTCCTGAAAAGCTAACTTACTCGATAAAATATGGGATAAGATTAGGTAGGTACGATATTGGTATATTGATCGGGGGATAGCGACAAGATGGCAATTGACGATTTCCTTTTTCTCTTTGTCAGTCCGCACTTGCCTTTTCATGATATGTCTCATCCATGAACACGAAAAGCCCTCCAGTGCTATATAAATCCGGTTTATTCAGTAAAGCAAGCAGTAGTCAGTAGGTAATAGTCGTCACGGCAGTACTCGTATGCATGACTAACCTGACACACCATGGGCACACACTAACGCAGTGATGAATTTCAAAACCAACTGACCACCGCTTCCCGGAATAACAAGTACTGCACAGTACGAGCAAGATCAAAAAGGCAAAAAAGAATAATCAAGAAAATATTATATATCCTATAATATTGTACATGTACATACAGCACATACATATATCCAGGGATATATATCGTCATTATCGAATGGAACAATCCTGACAGGGCTGACACACCTGCACTGCACGGGGCACGCGCCATTCGACATTGCAAGTAGGAGGTAGTATTTTATCGATCGTGATATCAACCAACCAAAAAGACTCTTTTCGGAGAAAAGAAAATAAAATAAAGAAAGGGAAAGAGAGATTTCATGTATGCAAGACCCATCCATCCATCAAGACAAAATTTTTTTCCCTCATGCCAATGCCGATAAATAAAAGAAAGGAAAACAAGGACAGCCAACTCGGCACGCAGCTCCAGAGTCTAGAACAAACGACCCTATCCAAACACAGGATATCCAACTGTGACTATGTATAAAAAATAAAAAAAAATGAGGCGACCAACCAATCGGCGTCAACTCGATTAATTACGGAAACCGCATCTGTCGAATACTGGCGCAATCCGCAGGGACCGAGATGTGTTACACCAGAACCGGGAGAACTCTGCAACAAGCAAGCCAGCTTGGGAGACGGTCCGGCTGGACACGGTGAAACCGACCACATGTTTCTATCCAAAATGCCGAGAGACCCGAATTGGAGTGGAAGGAAAAGAAATGTCCTGTATAATTAATTCTTCTTGCTCGTCGATGTCACGACGCCACAGACGCACGCTTTGCAGACTCATCACTTATCTGCTCCCTCTCCTTCTCGCTCTCTCTCTTCCTCCTCCAGGGCCTGCGCTTTCCTCTGGGCGCGTATCTGCTCGCCAATAATGATGCAGAACAGCCTCTTGTAGAGCTCCTCTTCGGACCAGCCAATCTCGCCCGTCCCGCCGTTCCGTATGTCTGCCTCAGCAAGGTCCCGCACGAACCGGTCGATGATGGCGAACTGGAGCTCCGTGACGGGGATACCATAGGCGCCGTCAGAGGTCCACAGCCAGTCACCGATAATGTCTTCCCGGCCGGGGGTAGGGTAGTAGGGGAAGAGTTCGGGAGATCGCTTCGCAAGACGGTAGAGACGGCGGAGAGCGTAGTAGTGGTCGTCGGTGAAGTACCCGGAGACGGCTAGAGGAGGCTTTCCTCTAGGTTCGACGACATTCTGGCGCTCTGGCTGTATCTTAAGCGTGGGGCTGGCACTGATTTGCTCAGGTAGAGGAGTTTCAGCAATGGGGCTCTGGTCTGGACTTGGACTTTGATCAGGCAGCTCATACTCAGGCAGAGGAGTCTCAGCGACCGGGCTGCGGTTTGGGCTTAGAGTTGGACTTGCAGCAGGCAGATCCTCAGCATCGTCACCAGGCTCCTCATAAGGCTCCTCAGGAGGCTCCTCGTCAGGTTCTTCCTCAGGCTGATCAAGCTCATCAGGTTCATCAAGCTCATCATCTTCAGGAGGCTCCTCAGGAGGC